>Ga0099825_1000097_pt1 | contig 60565 bp, 17 predicted proteins | sample SiratroredBW_FD_76838 | JGI IMG/M metagenome (GOLD analysis project Ga0099825, IMG submission 76838) | Root nodule microbial communities of legume samples collected from California, USA - Siratro red BW | ecosystem: Host-associated > Plants > Roots > Nodule | place: USA: California | collected...
CAAAGAATAAGATTCATCACTCATAAGAGCACTGAATTATCAATTATAATATCTCATGTTTTATTATTATTACTTCTCCAAATTCTACAGCTACTATTAACATCAATCTATTGTATGTCTTTTTATATTTTTCTTTTTTAAAATATATAATCACATTTTAACGATATAAAAAAAATATATATATATATATATATATATATATATATATATATATATATATATATAAAACATAACTGATTATTTATAAAATAAAAAATTAAAATCCAAATTAATTTTTTACAAAAGAAAAAATTCAGTGTGCTTGAATATTATATATTTGGTATTTAGTTATTATTAAAAGAAAAAAAATGTTTATTGCTTCATTAATATAAAAATATAAAGTTTTCTTAAAGAATTTGTCATCACTTTGTAGCTAAAAAAGTTTCATTTTTTAATTAGTTTTATTATCATTATTATATTTTGAGTATATTTTAACACTAATTTATATTCTGGGAGATAATGGTGAACCCCTTATTTCACAAATCTGTCTATTATGCAGGCTAGCTCAATTCAACTTCATTACAAGCTTAATTATGCGAACTGAATTTACATTTTTTTATTGTATAAATAACTAAAAGTTCTATATTATGTTATCCTGATTTTAAGTAATCTTAAATTAAAATATTGAAAGCAAATTGTTGTCTTTATTGTTTAATGTAAACTAAAATGAAAGATGTGATATTTTTTATATTTATTAAAATAAAAAATATATAAACTCATCAGGTCATTTTTGTTGAAACCCAAAATTATGGTGGTCAGAGTGAACAGTGGTTAGTGGAAACAGAAGGGAAGACAAAATAAAACTTGAACTCTTGAAAAGAAAAAAGATATGTTTATTAATATATACAAACAAAGCACTAAAATATTACTATTATTAAGACTGTAGAAGTAACTAAAGAATAAAAATCCCTGAAAGTGGTTTTAAAAGTTCTCTTGAAGAAACAAAAAAGAATAAAGCTAAATAAGTTAATTTGGGAGAGACAACACTCTCTTTCCCTGCCTTGCCACCAACTCCACACAGAAGAAGAAGAAGAAGAAGAAGCAAAGAAGCTATCTAAAAGTGGAGGGGTTTTGTAGTTGGAATAATTACATATTACATATATTCCATTGGCACCTCATCTTTGAAAGGCAATAGCAGCTTCCCTTGTTTGCATCAAAAGTCAATATATATATGATGCCAGTCAACACCACAGTCATTCTAAACTACATGCCAACCCATGACATGTCATGCCATGCCACACCATGTCATGTTATGCCATGTCATTTCTATTATTTGTTCCCTCTTCACCAAATATCCATCCCTTAACATCTCCTCCACTGGTCCCCGTGACTATGAGTCCATGATCACGATGGAGAAACCTTCCAGACAGAGAGAGAATCTGACTGTTAATTTCCATCTAATCACACTCTTTTTAATTTGTTGCTTCTAAGTCAGGACAAACCCCTATAATTCAAAACCAGAGAAGGGTCATGATCGTGCCTCATGTATATCTTAACTTATAGTTTGCTTGGTGGATAGTTATAACCAAAAAAATAACAATAACCAAGTCATCTTTTTGTTATAATATAAATTGTTTGGCTTTGCATCATAATCGTGGTTGCTAATAATCCTTGTTTTGTATTATAGCAGTACATGTCGCTTTCTCTTGTTTGTGTTTATTCTCAAATTCTCCCGTACTATATATATATATATATCCCTTTGTTTCTTTGTTCACCAAGAAACATTTAAAAATTGAGAAAACAAATTAAACTTATAAGCTTGTAACTCTCAAGCTCTTCCTTCTGTCTACATGTTTATCTATTTACGTTCATATGTTCCAGTCATGTCAAAAAACAAGTCATTGTTTGCTTGTGTAGATGATGAATATAAAATGCAGTCTGACAACACCAACAATTAATTAAATGCAACTTAAGTTTACTAATACTTTGCTCTACACTTATATAATGATCGAATTATAATGTCATTCTACAAATAGTTATAGTTATATCTCAACCCTATTATTAGTTTCTGACTTTATGTTATATGCATTAATTAAACTATTTATATGGAACTTTGCTCTACCACCTATACATTATAAATCTCTCAATATTGTTCATAGAGAGAATGTCAACCCTATCACACCGACACTTTTCTCTATTCAAATTGTATGGCAGGTATTCCATTTCCACATCGATCATATTATTTTCTTTGAATGATTCACATCACTGAATATCACTCGCTTGACAGAACTATATACCTGCATGTGATGTTTTGTTTGGATTAGAAATAATTCTGGACGGCAAAATTTTTCTGAGTAAAAGTAATGGTGTCAAGTAAAGAAAACATATGGTTATGCGTCATTTGGTTATTTACTAGATTTTATTTGAAGATCACATGGATTGAATATACAATAATTTGAGTGACGAATTATGTGGAAATAGTGGGGGAGAAAAAAGAAAAACATGTCTGCATAAACAACTAAATGTAAGTATCTTAACTTGTACATTTCCAAAGAAAATGCAGCCATTTCAATTAATCCCATATTCCACTAATTTGCTAAGATGTCACACAGTCGCATTTAACGCCGGAAATTCCTCTAATGCGGCGTCATCCAAATTCAAGTTTCCTTTTGCCAGATTGTAAGGTTAGATTGAAATCAAGTTTACAGAAATTGTAACAATTAATCAAACTTGTCTTTTCTGTGGATAAAATTTTAAGGTGTGTTAAAATTCAAAGTACAGTGTATATCGTAGGTAATTACAATACCTTATAAACTAGTTTATCAGCAAAACTTTCACCCAATCCCAGTGTGAACTCAAACCAGGGATTTTTATTAGAAATAAGATTCTATATATTTAAGTTCTATCCACTAATCCCTGAGTCATGCATGAATGGAGTTTTTCACAATTACATATGTAATTTTATAATAACTTGAAATATAGCTCAGTTAACAATGAACCGTGCAAACTATTTAGTGGATCGATTTATCCCATAAAATTCTCTGGTCACCGTGAATAGGGTACAGCTAGCTAGTTTAAGTAAAAGGGGTAGTTCTTAATTTAATTAAGCATCAGATACCCTTGCAGTTAATTAGGTTACTGGTCCATAGGGCAACACCAAAGGGTGACTTCGTATAAATAGTAAGGCCCTATTGATACGTATCCTTACGAGGAAATTTTGATGCCACCAAGTGTGCAAAAGAATTCACCTAGTGAAAATGAAAAGAGTGATGCATGATGTGATGGGCACAGTACTATTATTATGAATATGGTACCTGTGCTTTCATCCGTTGGATCAGGGGACCACTGTCCTCTACCTTGGGGTATTCAGTAAAAAATGTTCTTAACTCGAGATGCTTTTGCTCCATACTCATTCTGGTCTCGGATTTTGGGAGCTTGCAAGGGTTTCTTTATCGTTTGAGAAGGCAACACGTCGAAAGTGATCCATGATTTTGGATTATTTAATTAAATTCTAATGCAAGAGTTCTCCTGTAATGGGGTCAACTTTTCTTTTGTGGTCCACTTCCCGTTTCCAAATATTTCTATTCTACTCATTTAATTTATTCTATACTTCTTTCAATCTGATCGAAATGTAACTTCAATTTTAAGGACTTAAATTTCACATTTTAGCTTAATTCTCAAATTGGATAAAAAAGTTATTCTTATTGGCTAAATCTCTGAACAAGAAAAAGGACCCCATGCATATCTCAATTTTGAGTTGAATGACTAAATATATTTATTTTCTACGTTTGCATGACATCATCTATATACATGGAGTGATTAACGGATTTTGTACAAAATTTAGATTAGCTGTGAGAAGAAAACGAACACGTAGATTTTACATGCAGGGTTTCTCTTAATCTTTTGTCTTGGTCGAAGTTTAAGGTTAAAATAGTGATATATTGATGCAGAGAGTCGCAGTTAAAAAGGAAGGAAGGTAGGTAGGTAGGTATGAGTTTGCATGATTGGAGGAAAAGAATGATAAGTGAATGAAATTGTGAAGAAACTGAGATGAGAAGCGATGAAGAATGGATGCGTGGGGCCTAGAGGGAAGAGTCAAAACAAAAGGTGGTGTTGTGCCCACTAATGAATGAATGAGTGTGCAGTAAGTAGAGGTTGGGTTAGAGAGTTAGATAGGTATAGCTATAGTGTTTTGATTCTTTTGCAGCAAACACAGAGAAAGAGAAAGAGAGAGAGACCCACCACCACCTCCCCACACCTTGATGTTGTTTCCTCATTACCTCTCACCAGTCCCTTTTTATTTCCCTATCCCTCTCTCTCACTGCTCTCTCTGTCTCCTCTACTGCTTCTTCTTGTGACTCCCATTATCACCATCATCAGAAAACGCAAGCCAATGCACTCTCACACTGCCTCATCAATTATACCACCACCCACCCTCCCCAATTCCCATTAATTTTTTCCTACCATTTTCCTTTTCCACCAAATTTTCTTTTTTCCCTTCCTTAATGCTTATCATTAACTTATTTACACTATACTTTAGTGGGATTGTTATTCATCGCACCATGCATTACCCCAAAAGGGTTAACATAACACCTCGCCCATCTCTTACATCATCATGCACGCTACCTATGTTACCTCACAACAACCTATCAAATTACATCTCAATAATACACTGCTTTCGTTTACTTGTTCAGTGTGTGTGTGTATGAAGCAGATACGAAATTTTGAGAACCATATTTGGCTACCTATAATATAATACCACCCCACTATGAAATTTCAGAAAAAGAAAACAAACAAAGTGAAAGGGAATGCGTTCATCCACGAGAACCAACTGGGGAGCCTATTATATTTGTTGAACGTGATTCGTGATTTGGTTGGTTTAGGTGATATAGTTCACTTCACTATTATGTGTAGGGCACGAACAGATGCCAGTCACTAATAATCTTTATAAAAGCAAATGGGATTCCTTTTTTCTTAAAAATTATATACGATGTGATATCGATGAGTGTCAACAATTCAAATAATCACGTGTTTAAGTGCAGCAGATAGATGGGTTATTAGTTGTATAGTACCGAGAAATGCATAAAAAATTGTAGATGGGAAAAATGGCAGGGTTTAAATCGTTGAAAGTTTGATGGTAACACCACTGGGGTTGTGATAATGGAGTGAGGACCTAAGTGGTGTTGAAGGGAAGGACAAGAGGAAAATATTTTTAAAAAAATAAAATAAGAGGAAAGGAAAATGTAAAAGAAAAAGGCATGAGAGAATAGGTACTAGTGGATTGGACTGTGGAAGTGGGGGGGAGTGGTGAACAAGTTGGTGCCATGTAACTAAAGAAACCCCAGAAAAAAATAAATTGTGATGCAAAGAAATGGTACGAAAGACAAAGTGATGGAAAACCCTAGAAAATGAAAGGAGTTTTGTTTGGGTTGGAAATGTGTGGGTCAAAGAAATGGGGGTTATTGGCTGGACGAGGACAAAAGAACTGTGTTAAGCAAAGTTGTTGTTTTCACCCAGCGAAATGCGCTACGTCTCATAACATTTCTTGAAGATGGTGACTCACATTAGCACCTTAATTTCCTCATAAGATCCTTGTTTATAAAAAAATGGCAAAGTAGTTTACTTCATTTTGGAGTTTCATTTCATCATGTTTTTGTTTATTTTTTCGTGGAGTAGATAATCACGAATGGCAGTTTCAATTTTTTTTAAAACGTTTAGACTTTTGTAAAGTGTACGATATTATGATGTGACCAAATTGTGGTTTTAATTGATAATAATCAAAGTTAAAATAATAAAGAAGTAGAAGTCACGAAAGAGTTGGCTGGGAAGGGGCAGACAGGGCAGAGAAGGGAAAATAGTGATCTTGACGAATTGCTTTTACAATCGCTGCGAATCTCAAAATCTCTCAGCAAACTTACCACCTATACATCACTTCTTTTTTAACCCAAACCCCAAGAACAAGAACAAGTTCACCACCATCAAGAGACCAAAACCAAAAAAATAAAAGCTCCCAATCGACATATTGTCCACCTAGCATAATCATAACTCCTCTGTCTCACCATAGCTTTAAATTTTACCCCAAGAAACAACCCCTTTGACCACGCCCTTCATGCATTGACTCCATCATTCATATAATATTTAATATATAAAACATTTCACACACTATTTAATTAGATTATTTTTTTTCCCGATTCTAGACTTGATATTAAAAAAATTGAATCCAGTTTTTTTCCTAAGTAACTAATTAATGTCACGCTGGTATATAGTAATCAACGATTATAGCTCATTGGTTTGAAAATGTTATAACGAGATTTGATTTTGAAGGCAAACAGCAGATTTGAGTCTGGATCCACTGCTTTTGTGGACGCAACCTTGGATGATGGATTCCATATTATACACCTTCTTCCACTTTACCTAACATGTAGCCATTGATAATTTGTGGTCGACCCGTTGTGAACACGAGATTATTTGTGTAAGAGGTCAACCGAAGGAGGGTGTTGGTCCAATCTTGTTTTGGGGACAACAGTTTCCATAATTCGGGGTAATAATTGTCAAAGCTACACATCTAATACTAGAATCTAGGTACCCTTTAAAAATAATTAAAGAAAAAATCCATTAATTATCAGAGAGAAGACATAGAGATATATATTTGCGTGGGGCTATTGATATATGTGATTGAGGAGGTGGTATTATTATGGAGGTATAGGTATGGCGTTGGTGGACCAAAAGAAAAAGTTGGGAAAATAAAAGAAGAGACGAGAGAGGAGTGTGTTGATGGATTGATGCATTAGGATTTATGAAGGAAACAAGGGAAGACAGACAGGTTGTTGTCCTATTAACTGTATAAGCACCAACATTATGTACTGAAACAATAAACAAACAAAGCAGTGCGCAGATGGAGAAAAGTGGGGCTATGCTGATTAAGAGGGTTAAGAAAACAATGTCTAAGAGAGAGAGAGAGAGAGAAGCGTAGGAGCATATATTTGGCGTGCAGGGTTGCAACATTAGCATAAGAAGAGTGATTAAAAATTAAGATAATATAGTAATGAGAAGAAGATGAAAGGGGAAGCATATATATCAACTAGATGGCTAGCCGACCCTCTTATTGGGACCTAACCAAAGACAAATTATGTGATGCCATTCCAACCACTCTTTTTCACATTTCCTTTCTTTTTCTCCTTTTTTTTTAGTGCTTCTCTCTCACTCCATTAATTAAAGATTCAAATTATCCTTCTTGGTTTTTGGGGAAGATCACCCAACACCGGCTTCACCCTTTTTCTTCTTTCTGGAGAATTATGCTACAACAACTTATTTTTCACCGCCACCCAAATACACACCAAATCAATAGCTATAACTAACGTTTATCGTTTCTATAAACTCATCAATCGTCCAATCCAATCACCGTCAATTCTAGACTCTTTTTTCTTAAATTTTATGCAACAATACATAAAAACAACACTTCCATAATATGATTGCATCAGTTAACTATACACTTTACTTCAAATATTCATTTTAACCTACCTATGTGCCCATCTGCCTGACCATTCTTCAGGATCTGTCTCATTGGATTTAATTTTTCACAAGCTGCATGCTTAGACTTTATATATATACATATATAAGAGAAAATACAAATTTTGTATATGTTTCATGAAGATTAAATCAATAACTTCATATCTAAAGTAGTAATCTCTCCTGTAATAATTTGTCTTAAATTAGGTAAAAAAAAAAATCAAGTAGTCTTAGAAAAAAATAGAGATTATGTTACTTTATCCTCAAATATTAAAAAAATAAGAAACATTGATACTTAAATTTTATTGTGATACATCAACTTATTCAATATTTTAAGGATTATTTAAATGATTTTATATTGATTTACAAACCCAAAGAAAATAATAGTTTGTTTATTTAACAAAATGATATATAGACACACACACACCAACTTTCTAATAGAATAAAATCTCTAAAAGCTAGCAACTCACTTATTTTATGTATACAAACATAATAAATCATGTATGTGTGAATAGTTTTCTTTTCTAATGACTAATTGAGATTTTTCACTTTAGATGAAGAAATTCCCTCTTTAATAATAAGAATGAAACCATTTTTTTATTTTCACAAGACCTCTTAAGCAGTTTTTGTTTTTTCTAAATCATGCATATTTAGTAAACATTCAAAATGAGATGTCACGAACGAAATCATTAAATCTTACTCCGCATATTAAACGACTTGAAATTTTGAAAAACTTTTTGAGAAATCATAATGTATGAAATCTAAAATAAAATATGTTAAATAATATTACATGCATATTTTTTTCACCAATTTGTTTGATGTATTTATTTAATACGTAGTTAATCTAGAGTGATGTGTTCTTTGAGCAAAATTTGCATTGACTTTTTAATGTTTCTTTACTTTTTACGAGGGAAAATCGTGCATCTTATGAATATCAAACTACTTTGGTGGATCAGTATAAATATCATAATTTTTTCTTGTTTGTTCGCCCTAATTTAAATTTTACAAAAAGATAATAGTCAAGAATATAACCGTGTCGTGAAGGCAAAATGCAGACCTAAATATTTAATGAAGGAAAAAAATTAGGGTGATGAGGGAAAAAATCTTGGTTTAGTTAAGATAGAATATATTAGCAACTAAGAACAAAATTATAAACAGATTTATAAAAAGTTGGTTTGATTGGCTTAAACAAAAATAGTGCATTTGTTGTAACTAATGTTTGAAAGTTTCTCTTAATTGTGCACTAGTGATGTGGGATCAAACTTTGGTAAGATAGTTTTGGTTCATTGAAATAGTCTTAAATCCTTCTAATTAGCAAATCCATTTCCATCAAAAAGGAAATTAGCAAAGAAGATAACTCAACATAGCGCTTCCAAACTGCATGCATCTAGATCCGGAATACCTTAATCTACTCGTAGTTTTCTACGTCAAGTATTATGAGCAAACACAGCTGTTAACAGCTTCAACATTCAGGACCCAGTAAAAGTTAAACTTTCCTCTACCATTAATTTTGCTTTTAAGATTTAATTAGCACTAAGAAAAATGCCAAAATTATCAACTTCGGACTCCAGAGACACAAAGTTTTCAAATTGAGTTAAAATTAGAGTCAGTTACAGATTAATCATAATTAACACATGACGTGTTTCTTACAGTACTAGATTGTTGAGAACTTTTTTTTTATCAAAACTCTCAATTAATTCATTAAAATGTGCATTTAAGTGAATAAAAAGAAAAGTATATAAAGTGACAACCAAATTAAAACAAAGTAATTGTGGTATACTTAATAAAATTATTCAGATAAAAATATATCTACGATATTTATTTATAATACAGAAATAGAAATTTATTTAGCGTTCTCATTAATAAATGGAAAATTAATAAAAAATTTTGTATATTTCTAAATACATAATAAATCTTATTTAGAAGAAGGAAAAAAATTGATGGTGCATAATACATCTACAGTAATATGTAAATTCAATATCTCGACTAGGTTTGAAAATCTCCTATCAATTTAAGAGTACTATTCATAGAAAGAAAGAAAAATTCAATGCTTTTAATGCATCATTTTATTGAATTATCTTGTGAATGTATAAATACACAGTAAAAAGTTTAATTTAAAAACGTGGGAAGAAAAAGAATGAAGCTGTTAATTATAATTAAAAATCAAACCCGTATTCTGTTGATTAGATGAAACAATCTAGTGAGCAAATTTCAAAGCATTCCATTTATTAGTTAAAATAACAATAAATAATTAGGTTTCTTTTCTGTATTTTTAATTTTTTATATAAAAAGTAAAAAAAAAACTTAGAAACTGTATTTTTATAAAATTAGACAGCTACATTGAAGGAATTTATTTGTTTGATCGGTTGTCAAACTTGAAAACCAAATTATGATAATCAGATCGTGGATACTTTGAATTACTTAATTCATCTCATTTTGTTTGACATTTCGGTAAATATATATGTCTTATTTTATTGTTATTTTATATTATGAATTTTCCTATTACATTCTTAAGATTTTAATGTAAACTTAGAAAATTGTAAAATATATCCAGAAGAGATATAATTTAATTAATGGTGGAATAGAGAATGTATTAAGAAGTTTTGTGATAAACATTATATAAATTTCTTAATTCTGGTGAAAAATGTTGAATGCAAAAGAAAAGAAGATGGAAAGAGTATTTATTATCATATGTATGGTAAATGAAAAGAGGTGATTTGGTATTAATGGATGTGGAAGTGCAGCATGGTGTGTAAAGTTGTGAGAGAGGTTTTCCATATAAAAGAAAAATGGTAATTTTGATGGGATTTAGAGTAAAAAAAAAAAGTAGGAAAATAGGAAAGAAAAAGAGGTTGCGGAAAAAGCAAAGAAAGGAAGGCAGAGACGCAGGGGACATGTATATACAAACAGGGTTAGCGGTAGCGGCAGAAACCGGTGTACCTCAACAACGCCAACCTACAACAACAATACATCACCCATTTACCAACGTCTCTTCATTTACATGCATATTCTCTCTCTTCTTCAAATCATAATTTAATAACATTTCCATAATAATATTTTTATTTTTGTTTGTATCTATTTCTCTCATTCCTTTTGCGTCTCTCCTTGGAGATGAGATGGAAATGCAAATCTCGTGTTGTTACGGCTTTACCATGATTGTTAATTAATTATTATGGGGCAGGGTGAACGCGATTTACGTAGTTAATAATAGTAGTAAAATGTAATTAGAAATATTAGTTGGGAAAAGTATTTAAATAATATGATGGATGTAAAGAAGGACAACAAAGACTAGTTCTTAAGCGAAGAAGAGAAGCAAAGGAAAAGAGAAAGAAGGAGCGAGCAGAATAAGGTGTCTCTCTTGGACTGATTCCCTTCAATCGCATCTCTTTCCCCACCTCTCTACCACTCTCTCATCTCATCTCATCTCTTCTATTCATTTATCTACTTCTTCTCCTTCCACACATCAAATCAAATTGGACACACCTATTTCTTCATGGCTGTTCAAGCTCAATATCCATCCAATGTTCTCTTCCTAAACAGGTTTCACTTTTTTCTTCTTTTTCTCCTATTCTCTCTTCTCTCTTCAATTCATAATCTTTCTTCTCTTCTTTCTACCACCAGGAACAACGGCCAAGAAGTCCTTGAGTATTCATTGCAGCAACAACAACAAGGAGGCCTTTTAAACCAACCCCATATGCTATACAACAACGACAATGGAAGTACGTTCTGTAAAGTCTCTCTATGGTTATTCTAAGCCACAATTAACAACCGCATATCATTAAACATTTCGAAATAACAGGTAACAACGTCAACAACAACACCAATTCTCGTAAGAGAGGCAGAGAAGACACCACTGTTGCAAACAACACAATGACCACAACAGCTTCTAATGTTATTAATCATTTCTCTTTACAATCTCAACCTCCACAACTTATTCATCTCTCTCAGTTACATAATCATCAACAGAATGTCGTCTCCACTGGTCTCCGCTTATCCTTCGATGACCACCACCATCACCACCAACAACAACAACAAAGACTACAGCTTCATCAAAATCAATCTCAACAACAACTATTACTACACGGCTCTCACTCTTCTGCTTTCTCATCTGTATTGTCCCAAGGCCTCGCTTCTCAAATCAAACAACAACGCGATGAAATTGATCAATTCCTCCAAGCCCAGGTACTAAATGTTCTTCCTTTTCCACTTTTAATTCAGAAGCCTAGTTTTTTAATCCTTCATTAGAAAATTTAATTTCTTAGGAGAGAAAACAATGGTGATGATTGTTCTATGGGAATATCAGGGAGAACAACTGCGGCGGACATTGGCGGAGAAGAGACAGAAGCATTATAACGCGCTGCTGAGCGCGGCGGAGGAGGCGGTGGCGCGACGGCTCAGAGAGAAGGAGGCGGAGGTGGAGAAGGCCACGCGCAAGAACGCAGAGCTGGAAGCACGGGCGGCCCAGCTGAGCGTGGAGGCGCAGGTGTGGCAGGCCAAAGCCCGGGCCCAGGAAGCAACCGCGGCTTCTCTCCAGGCCCAACTACAGCAGACCATGTGTCAGGGCGGCGGCGAAGAAGCGGCCGCCGGCGTGTCGTGTGCCGTGGAAGGGCAGGCTGAGGATGCGGAATCCGCTCACATCGACCCAGAGCGCGTGGCGTTAGCAGTGGCGCGTCCGAAATGCAGAGGGTGCACTAAGCGCGTGGCCTCGATCGTAGTTTTGCCGTGTCGGCACTTGTGTATCTGTACAGAATGCGATGCGCATTTCCGAGCGTGCCCAGTTTGTCTCACACCCAAGAATTCAACCGTTGAAGTCTTTCTCTCTTAACAACAACCCTTTCAATTTACTTAATTACCCTCACTCTTTCTTTGTCCATAGCACTGCCATCCAAACAGGCACTAAAACAAACTTTCTCATCAAACAAAATATAAATAAAATAAAATTACATTTTTGTTTCTCTTTTAATCTCACATGAGCAAGCTCAAATTTCACTTCATTATTTTTCCAATAGTAAAGTTACCTCCTGCCATGTGACTAGCAGTCTCATTTTATTTTTACCTTTTTGGATATCTCTTTCTCTTCTGGAATTTCAATGGCTTTGATATATAATATTAATTAATATATATTCTTTTTATCATATAAGTGTTCAATTTTACAATGTCAATTATCTAAATTAATGTGACAGTTTTGAGAAGGTTTGTTGGTTAGTGATGTTTGGTTTGAATGGGATTAATAAAGTTTGTGTTGAGTGTTAATTTAATGTTTGATTTTTCTTTTTCTCATTAATTGCATGAGGGTATGGCTCAGGTGAAAATGGTTTTTCAGTTGTCAATTTGACGGGTAATGTAATGTGCATGCGTGCACATGCAGTTTACCCTTTCTCTTTTTCTAATTTTTCTCTTATTTAACTTGCAAGGCATGAGAGTATGGAGGTAGATTTTGAGGCATTTGGGTTGGCTGAACCGTGTTACAGGGTGCGGAAAAGATGGTAGAATTATAGAAACTGATTTCATTGTGTGGTGGTGAAATTGTCTTTGAAACTGACTTTAAATATTCTCAAGTCACCAATGGTGTGCATTGTAAAATACAAAAGAAACATCAGAAAAAGAATTAGAAAACCTATTAGTCGAAGATCAAACAAAGGGGTGAAAAATGATGAAAAAATACAACTAAAGAAAAAATAATAACCTCAAAATAAAAAGGGGTAGAAGAATATAATAAAAATAAAAATAATAACCTCTGACTCAAGAGAAAGGAAAATGAACTTATGAAAGAATACAATCGAAAAAGAATGATCTTAAAAAAATAACCTAAAAGATAAATAAAAATGACTCAGAAATAAGAAAAAAAACTCATAAAAAAAAGAATAATTTCAAAAATAAAAAAATTAATATAAAAGAAAGAAAAAATAACTTGAGATGACGGATGTTCTTAGATTGGCTTGATTATAAATAATCAATTACTAGCTTTATTTATAATAATCATAAAAATATTTTAGACTCTAAAATTCTCAAAATTTATATATTAATTAAGAAAAATAATAGTTTGATACTGTTGTTTCTAATAACATTTATGTTCCTAATAACATTTATCTATTACTGTATTATGTTATTAAAATATTATATATCAATAAAATAATAATATTTTATAGTGTCAAAATAGAAGTAAAATATAAATAGTGGTGTTAAACTATCTTATTAATTATAGACTTTTCTTCTAACTATCTTATTAATTTTAGACATCTTTAAAATTTGTAAACTTTTCCCAACTATCTATTAATTATAAAAAAGTCTATAACATTATAGAAAACAAAATCAATTATATTTTCATCATCCATTACATATTATTTCAATAAAAACATTCATTTGTTTGTAATGAATTTTGAGTGTGTTTTCTTCTTTTTTTTGTCCTCTCTATTTCAGAATTCATTTATTTCATTTGTTTTTCTAATGAAATTTAATTAAGAAAAAATATATATAAAAGTCTTGGAAAATGACTTATGAAACTTTTCTTCATTGAAGATACTTGGCATAAGTTTCATTCAAATCATAAATGGGTGTTCCATAACCATTATTTGTCCTCTATTCGATTTACTATGGTTGCATTCAGTATAAAGTATTAATCTTTTACAAAAGAATTGGATTTTTTAACAAGATAAAAAAACTTATTATTTTATTCTTATTAAAGGGTTTATAATTAGTGACTAAGTATACTTTAACAATATATATTATTTTTTTTCAAAAGAGAATACACAAAAGTAAAAAGAAAAAAAAAAAGTAAATTAGACCTGATTTGAGGTTCAAAACATATGTAGTATAATTTTGATATTTTTCTTTTAATTTTTTTTCAAAACTTTAATTCGAATACATTATTGTACATTTGTTTTAACAATGTTAATCAATTGGAAAATACTGAAGATGTAAGAGTTAATAATTATACTGGATATGATCATTTATGTTTAAATTAAATTCTAAAAAAAATTAATTTGAAAACAAGAATAATGTAAGGATTTATTATTATTTATTATAGTAAAATAATCACCAATTGTTATGTAATTGAAAATCTAATAAATTTTATATTGATTACTTTAAAAGTTATATTTTTACAATAATTGTTATTAGTTGATCATATGGTTTTTTATAAATAGTTATTAAAATTAATCTTAAAGAAAAATGCTTAGAATTTAATTGAAAAGTAAAAAAACAAATCACAAAAATCAAAGCGCTATTAGTTAAATACACAAATAATTGGGTAAATACTAGTTATTGGGACCTGAAAATAATTTTATCTCATTGTAATTTCTCAAATTCTTTGTATACAAATACTTTATTTTTAAATAAAATAAATAACATTTTCAATAAAATTGTTTATTATAAAAACTGCTTAATATATTGGATTAAATTCTTTGACCATTTTTCGCACTTGCATTAATGATGCATTTATTGATCAAAATATTCGTATACTTTATAAAAAAACTAAAATGAAAAATAAACAAGTTTAATCTCTTCAAAAAAAAAAAACATTTAATACATTGTTGATTGATAAAATAGGAAAATCAAAGGGAAAATTTTGAAGAGGATTTAGAATTATTCTTAAGCCAATAAAAATAATATATATAAATTTAGCAATATTATTTATTTATAGAATACTATTAATTAAGAAGTTGGGTAAAAAATAAAGATGTAAATGCATGCAATATCTTAAAGACATAAAAAAAATACTTCATACATTTTTATTTACTCCATTTATTTTATTTTTAGTGGTTTTTACACTGCTTAAGAGGATTATTAACTACAAAAGTATTATATAGTCAAATATTTTTTTAGAAAAATTATCTTTATTAAAAGAATTTTAAGTTATTATATACTTATAAATCCATTTAAGTCTATATATATATATATAAAATAAGAATATTAATGAAAAAATAATTAATACTTTTTTTAATTTTTTAAAGTGGTAAATATTTTGAAATAACGTGTAAATGCAGGCAAAGGACTAGTAAAAGATTTTATCCGTAATTTACAACATTATTTACGTTGATTTAAATGATAATTTAAATTTATATTACTACAATATACTTGTAATTATTTTTTAATATTCAATGGAAAGATTTAAATTAAAATTAGTATATATTTAAAATTATGTATTTAATAAGTAGAAATATATTAAAGTAAATGTTATAAAAAAAATTTAAAATTATTCTAATAATTGTTAGTAGGATAGGTTGGCTATATATGAATTTAATGAGAAATATCGAACAACTTAATAATTCATAATTATTGAATACTAGTTGTACTGGCAAATAATTGTACCATATCATGGCATTTTCATAATACATGAATTGAAATAAATGAGGGTGAAAATTAACCAAAAAGGAATAGGAAAAAGTGGATGAGAGCTTTAACATGTTTTTCTTCTAGTAGGCAAAAACAAAAACAGTTTTTTCTTCTGGTAAAAGAGTTCAGCAATGTTTTTAGCAACTCTCACACTATTCATATAAATTTGTTAAGCATTTTACTAGGTTAGTTATTTATTAATTACCATTTAAAAAATATAAAATAACTGTATTATTTTGTATGACCCTTTATTTTTTATCACTGATAAGATGGTATTTTATTGTTTTTTTAATAATTAATTGATGATAAAATTCTTCGGAAAAATACACAGGAAAGACTGAATTGAAAGATTTATTTTATCAATGAAATTTCAAGAGTATAGGTTTCATGTGTTTTGTCTTTTAATACACAGGAAACCAAAAATGAAAATAGCAGCAAAGCCCAATAAGAAGCAACTTACAAACTTAAAAAGGCCCAAAATAACTCTTCTTGATTAATACCAATATTCACTTTATCTTCTTCCCAAATGTTTCTTCTAAAGAAATAACACTCCAGTACAGATCATATTTGTATAATTTGAACTATTTGAAGAATTATGAGACAAACCAAACTTTGGTCTAAGAGGAAATATGTTGTATAAGTGCAAAGTAGCATAAAGATTAAATTATTTATCTACTCTCTTGCAAACAATTAAATAGTAAATATAGGTATAGATATCATGTACTTGCACATAGATAGTGACTGGCTAGAAGGTTCATGCTTGTTTGGCTTTTGCATGCATGTTCCAAACCCCCATCTAAATAAAAGTAAAATTCTGATTGTGCACACAAATATATGCATCAGAATTCAGATGTATTGACCCTTCAAAGTGAAGCAGCCTAATAATCCTTTTTAAGTTCACCAAGACTGCTGCTAGGACACTGCCAACAAAGCCACTTCAATTGATTCCCAAGAAAAAAAATATATACTAAATGTGAAAGCCCTCATCTTTGTCACTGGCACCACTCTCTAATTTACTACATTTATTCATTTAGTATCTAGTGAATTCATGCATTGCATAGAATAGAACAGAGTCAGAAGAAAGAAAACAAAATAGTCCCTCTGTTTCAACTTCCAAGAAAAGCCCCTTTAATTTTTGATGAGTGGAAAAAATAAAAATACCAAAAAAGAAGCAAGGACAGTTTGAAAAAAATAAAAAAGACTACTACTACTACCACTCTTGGCTGTCCTGTACCAAGGAAAAGGAAAGCATGATGAAGAAAATGTAGAGGAAGCAAACAAGAAATTGGACAAGACTTGAGGCATCATCATCTGATGTGAAGTCTTCTCCTTCAAGTTCAATTATCAAAAGTGGTGGAACTCATTTCAAAGACAAACTGATAGCAATTTAGCCAAAATCAGGGCTATCAAACAAGTGAGACAAGTAATGGAGAGAAACACAAGGGTCACTACTATTAATACACTCCCAATATAATAAATGTATGTTTGCTTTCTCCTATGAATACATTCAATTCAAACCTTACTTTTAACCAACCATAATTTCATTTTTCAATTTTCAATTACCAAACCAAATCAACATGTCTCATTTCTTTCATGCTATTTTGTACCTGCTAACTATGTCAAATTTAACATTTTACTGCAAGTCAAATCAACATTCAAACTCAGTTCATCAATTTTCATATTTCATATTATAATTTAAATCCCTGTGAATCCAAATATAAATGAGGTAAAACCAATTAAATTTACTTATATTGTTTGTCTATTTGTAATTTTTTACTTATATTTTGAAAAATCATATCACATGTCAAAGTAAAATTGAATAATAAACTATCAAGTGATTTTTTAATTATGAAATTTTGTAAAATTAACTTTTATGAAAAACACTTTGAACGTAATGAGTTAACCGATAAAATAATTATTTTAAAGTTTACCATGTTGAAACATAAATGTAGACAAAAGATTGCATTGTCCACACACATATATTTGTTAATAAATATATGAGATAGTCCTCATGTGATCCTACTTCACTTTGTCCACGCTGCTGTTATATTCTGTGTACTCTCTGACTGTGCATCTCCCTGAGAAGAAAGAAAATCAATTAATTTTGAAGCAGAAAAGAAAAGTAGAAAAATAGAGGGGAAAAGGACAATAGGAGCTTGTGATTTCTGCGAGAGTAACATGTAAAATTGGTGGTGGTGGGAAAAAGGGTTTGCAGAAGAAACAAGTTTGAGCTGTCATGGATGGAAGCAAGGCACGCTACATTGCTATAATTTCATTCAACCACGATCATGACTCACTTTTGCAAAGTTATATGTGTTCTTGAAATTGATGATTGCTTTCAAATCCAATTGTGTTAGCTAAACCTTTCTTAAGAAAAAGGTTGATTAATTAATTTCTCTAGCTAATTGATTAAGTCTCTTCCTCTGGGTTGGTGAATGAATGACACACTTGAGCTTATCCAGAACGTGGCACAGAAAAGAACTAACAACACTATTACATGCACGAGTGAAGTTTAATTACTCCGTATATAAACAAATCAAAGGTTTTTTCTATACGTGGCCAAAAAATTAATTAAACGAAATGAATAAACAATTGTTGAGTATTCAGAAGTTAGAAGATTTATGAAGCAAGTCATGCACATGCATGAATTGTTATATATATAGTGTGTATGAAAAATATAGAATATAGTCATCATACATGCATCTCCATGTTCATCCCAATAGTACTGCCAAGATATTAAATTTAAAAATTTATGAGATTGATGATTAATAAGCAGGCCAAAAGTTGTCATAAGAAGAGGTTTTGCAACTTTGTATGCATGGATATGAGGAAACCGAAGTGGTAAAAAATAAGGGTTAACGTGTGCTAAAATTGAAAGTGAAGCAGAATGATAAGGACAAGAAAAGTGAGAGGGAAAGAAAAAGGGTAATGATAAGAGTGATTGATTGGCTTCTTTGACGTAGAAACTGGTGGGAAGAGGTATGTGTTAAGTTAGTGATGGTAATGTGATATGGAGAAAATAAAATAAAAAATAAAAAAAAAGGAAGAAAAGAGAAAGTGTGTTCCTTTGGATGTTGTTTCTTTAGCATCTGGAGGTTGACGACAGGTGGATTGAACGTCGTCTTGTTATGATTACTCGTGTTACTGTTTCATCCCATTTTTGTGATAAGAACACGACACCATTTTTTGTTGTACTGAGTAACCTTCTTTTGAGGAAGGGACAATGATTTATTAATTTAGGTATGGCATCTAATTAACATTAACTACGTGCTCCATACAATTATTCAATTTCATCATTTTTTTCAGCTACTTCAACCATTTATACTAAAAGCTGTATATTTCATCTGTTTTACACAAATCACACTTTACGCTATGTTAATCATAACAATAAATAGTTTAATTTTTTAAACAGACTTATTTCATTCAATATCTACTCTCTATCTATATTTATAATAATAAAGAAATCTATTTAATATAATTTTAAGGGAATTATTTATTAATTATTATATGAATTATTATATTTTTTATTATTGTAACTAATTTTTCTATTCCTTTATTTGAAACAAAAATATGAATTTTAGAATTTGAAAACAACATATAAAAAAAGTTCTTAAAAACTGACTGTGAGAAAGACATAAAAAAAAGTAATATTTTGCAGGATATCGAGATAGTAATTAATGTGTCAATAGATTGAAAAAAATAATAATCAATTAATGCATAATTTCCTTTTCATCTCATATTGTAAACTAAAAAAAAGTACACCTTGTCTATATTTTAAAACCTAATTAAATATACGCACCTAGGCTTCCTTTTTTCATCATCCCATAAATATCTACATTTTGATGGATAACTATGGTGAGAGACATATAATTGAATCAAGCATTATTTGTCTGATAATGGTACATTATGCATTGTATTTGCATAGTTAGTCAAATTAAAGCTTGGCCTTTATAGATGCATGATACATAGTTTAAAAAGTGAAGTTTAGAATCTAGTAGAGTTTATTTGGGATAATGTGGAAGTAGTTGTATTATTTCTTGTTTCATTTGGAGTAGAGGATGTATTTTGGGTTCAAGAATATGGTTGGAGATGAAAAAATTGATCTTATCCTCATGGGTCAGAATGACATGAATTCATCATTTTAGTAAATAATTAATTTTATAATAAAAGTGATCTTAAACAATTTTATCAAGAAAGTGATCCTAATAAAAATTAAATGTTCTTTGTAATTACTATTTGAAATGATAAGTATAGAATGATCTGAAGGGTGTAATTTCTATTTAAACTAACTAAGAGTGATAAAAACATCAACAACTAAAAAATATTACTTCTTAATGGAATTCTTTTTTTTTTCTTCATCATTAGGTTTAGGGTTTAATGTTGTTTGAAACTAATATTTGAATATGAATGTATCTATTAAACACAATAAATTAATAATATTTGGTATTGGAGTGTTAGTTGGAACAAAAATTAGTTAATATATGGTACCATAATATTATTATGAAAAAAAAAATGATAAATACACTATAATTGAAATGAGACCATTTTTATTTGAATTAACAATCAAAAACTTTAGTGACTAAAATATATTACTTCTTAATGGGATTCTCATTTTTTTCTCCATCATTGTACATAAAACAATTTCAAAAATAATTTTGAATGATTGAAAAAAAAGTGAATTTAAATAAGTTGGATGAAAATAGATGGAGCGTAAAATAAAATAGAAATTGATTAAAAAATAATAAAAATATTGATAAATAATTAAAAATTAAAGCGAAAAAAATCTCATTATTTCAAGTTGACCAAATTAATCAACATTATTGTAATAAGATTTCAGGATATACTTAATATGGGAAATTTTTCATATCCAACAACTGTGAATTTTGAATATTATTATTTTTAAAAACCATTTGATTAAATATAAATATTCAAGGGAGATTTACATATATTTGTTTACATTTTATTTTAATAAAACATTTCAAATATATAAATATTTAAAAATGTGTTTAAAAAAATAGTTTTATTAAATACATTATTTTAAAATTCATGTTTAAAGTTTTTATTTCAATTACCCTTAAATAATTTTATTATTTTAATATAAATAAAATAATTTTTTTTAAACCCGATATACATTTTATTACTTTAACTCTTCTTCCCATGTGTTGGCATATGTAATAGAAGTCCAACTTACATAGATTTTACCAGACTAAATGAAAAGTAAATCCAAACTACTTCTCAATAATTTTTCTTTTTTATAATTTGGAAAAGTTAGAACGGTCAGTTAGGAGACTCAGATTTCGAAATATGATATTTTCACGATAATAAAAATATCTATGAACTGTATCATTATTTTCTCTCTTAAATATCTTTTACAAAATGATAGCTATTTAACTACAGTTAAATTTTAATTATTGACGTATCTTTTTGAGACAAAAATCAAACTGTAATTCATTTTTTTTTCACTTTTCACTGAGCAATTAACTTGTATTGATTATACACGAATATAAGGTGATAATATAGTTAACGCTACCATTAAATACGTAGATTAGGGGATGTAAAGTTGTTTTCAACTTGATCAGTAATTTTGAATTTGGACCTTGATTAAACAATTGTAATAATATTTTGAAGAAAAAAATCAACCATATCCATTTTATTTAACTCAAATCATTGTGGTAAGAAACTAATTGTGTTCTCTTGAAATTTAATGTGAAATTTTAGATAAAAAGTAGAAAAAAGAACTTCAGTACGTAAGGTAGTTACACGTACATGTAATAATCAAAGTGTATGGAAGAAAACTAACACATAAACTAGTTGGTAGTTAGTAGTTGTTATTATATAATTATATTTTTAAATTTTGTATAAATAACTAATTTTTTATTAAAATTTAATATGTTTATTTAATTTTCTAATAGTTGTATTTTTTATATTTAAATAAATCATTTTATTTAAACTAGTTCATCTAAATATTAATCAAATGTAACTTTATTTATTTTTAGACATTAATGTTGTATTTATCAATTTAAATTAATGTTACATAAAGTTTCCTTTTTATGACTTTTATTATGTGTGATTTTTATTATTTAATTTTCATATACAATAAATTAATGGAAATAAAAAAATAATATGTTTTTCTGAAAATTTAATTATTTATATAACATTCTTTAATTCGACAATGTGTTATTGAAACAAGGCTTTTTATCTTCAAAATAATTAATTTCACCTTTTCTTTTCTATTGGAAACAATTTTTGTGGTGAATATAGGTAAAAAAATATTCTAAATATGAGAATATTAATTTTCTAAAAACAAGCCAAACATGGAAAATAAGTATTCCTAACTTCATATTCTCATGAAACTAAAAATTTACTGTAACAAATTTGAGAACAAATATTTGTAATTATTAGATGTATACTTAAATTAAGAAAATTGAGTATTATGTAATAATTTAAAACATAAAAAGATTAAGATAAGCACATTTAATTAATTTATATAGTTTATTTTAATTAGATTTTGCTACATTACTATATATATATATAATCAAACTAAATATGGCTATCCAAAACTAAAAAATAAGTTAAAACAAGACATAATATTTTAACTCTTCAATTCGAGAGTTCGGAGTAACCATAAATACCTATCAAACACACAACAATGTCTATATAAATCTTTTATTTCAAATCTAGATCAACTCTACATAGGTATTTTCACTTTCACCAAAACTTCGTGAAATTTCCATAAAAAGTATTTCAACGTCATTGTATTACATTCATTATACTCAAAACTCAATTGAAAACAAATTAAAAAACAAAAGTAATTACTAAATTCACTCCCCTTGCTTGAGAAATTCCAAGGTGGAGAAATTCCAAGAATAGGTAGGAAGCTAAAACTCCTAAAAAGTTCAATAACCTAAGAAAACATATAAATCACCCAAAAAAAACTAAACCAAAAATTAATCTAAATCAAATATCACTTTATCATCTCATTAAGTAAAGATGTGTAACCTCAAAAACATTCACAAGCTAGCAAGTCAAGATAAAGGTTTTGTAGATCCAAAAGGAACATAATACAAAAAAGTTTCCATCAATCGGAAGTGATCGTTACTCCAGCATGGTCCACTAATACTATCTAATTAAAAATAAACAGATAAGAATTGAGTCTTAAAAACTAGAGAAATGTAAATGGTAAAATTAAATCTTCAAAAAAATGTAGAAACATGTAAATATTGTCCACGTATCTTTGCAACGTTAACATGTGATTAATAGAGCACGTTGTTTATGAGTGATGAGTTGCTCTGAGCATTTGCAACAAAGTTTGTGATATTCAGGCTTTATTAATTCACATTCGGCCCCATTCTCACAGTGGTAAACAAGAGGTGCAGGTACTTGTGACAGCAGATCCACACCATTGATCATGGTGGGGTGACTCATATCAAATCTACCCAACTCCTATATTAAAATTGATAGACACCCCTCACCCACTTTCATCACACATTCATTCATTAATGCGTGCTTTCTTTCTTCCTTAATTAACTTTTCATTTTCCCATTCTTCTTCTCACAAATTGACACTGGGCCATCTACTCTGCTTCTTCCTACCAAAACAACGTACCCTCAACCATCATTATTTTTTTCTGGTAATTGGTAGTTACAAGTTAGTGTTTCATCTCTCGATTAACAAGACTTTTCAACTCTGCATTTATGACTGACATGGAAATTATACTAATGAAGGGTTTCAGCGCATAGATCATACTCTACTACTACGTATAAAAAGTTTCTCAATTAGTGCACGTGAAATTCAAAGAAACAGTTTCTCAAAACATCATGGTAATGGGCCACACCCGAGTCCGAATAATATAGCATGGCAATAAAGATTCAAATCTGTCCCCATGTTTTATTATTGGGTGTCATTTTTTGGTCTCTTTTTTCTTCAATTCAATCACGAAATCATTTATTGCAGAACTTGGAATGTGCGAGTCCACATTCCCAACGAAGAAGAAACTACAAACAACCGTTGTCCCTTGGTGCCACATGAAGATGAATCGATGGACGCAGAGACCATACATAAGAAAGTAACAACATTTAATGTAGGAAAAACTTTGTTAGTGAGGAAAATGATTTTAGCATTTGGCGATTTGCGAATTGGTAAAGACGTGGATATTTTATGTTGGGAGTGAGAGAAGCAGTGGGTACAGCAGAGAGCCACTAGAGAAAGGGAAAGCTCTGGTAGATAAAGATAACACACTCTCCCTTCTCCTAATTCTTTCACATCTCTTCTATTATTCATCTTCTCTTCTTTCAATTCTTTCATATATTTTTCGGACACACAAATACTAAATCTTCTTTTACGATCAATTCTTCTTCTTCAAGCTTCACATGTCAAAACTGATTGGACAAATTTTTTTAATAAAGAATTAATATTTTTAATAAATTAAAATTTATTTATGTGTGTATACAAAAATTAAACAATTATATGAACGAGTTTCCCCACATTAACTTATAAAAAATTATACATAATATATATAATTTATTATTTAGTTTTATTTTTAATTATTGGAGACTTTTTTTTTCTTTTCTATCGGTTAATGTAGAAAAGAATATTATAATATTCTGTAAGTTACTGTAAATTAAAAGACTTTAAGAATACTTGATGAAATAGATCTTTATAAGCTGGTCACTCTATCAAAATAAACTCAAACTTTTATAAATAAGAATTAACAGGGAGTTCAATGATAATAATAATAAGTTTAGATAGGAAATTTTAAGAGAATAATACACTTTTTATGTAGAAAATGAAATGTTTTATGGAAATTTCAGAAAAAAATGATTTTTTTTTTAATTTTATGAGAATAATTGAATTATTTAAAATTAGATAATTTTAAAATTTACCTAAAGATAATAATTTTAAATTCTCCGTGTGTTCTCAAATTTATATATATTCTTTTGGTATTTTTTTAATTAGTTTAATTTTATTTATAATGTTATGGACTTGAATAAGATAGAAATATTGTTGTAATGATTATTTTTTTAATTGATGTCTGTTAGAAATTTTGATTTTGTTTTTTCTGATATTAGGGATTTTTTTTAATTGTTAGAATTATTTGTGTTGTTGTTGTTTAGATCATTTTGCTATTAATATTTATTAAGATTTTCTCAATTTAAAAAGATTATGTTTTTATATGTGAATTAGATTATTTTCAATTAACCTTTATCATACATTTTTATTGATATAATCAATAATTACCTTTTATTCACACAAATTGTTCTTTGGTAATAATTTGTTAGGAATTTTTTTCTATTGTTAAAATCCAACATTAGTTTGGATTGTGTTTGACTAATTTATCTGTTAAAGGATTCTTTAAGTTGATATTGACTGAAAAGTCAGTAAAAAATCACACATAAAACATGTCATAAAAATAACTCATATTGATATGTTGAAATAACTAAAAACAATCGAGAAAAAAAGTTTTATTCGTATTAAATAATATTGACTAACTTTAATCTAAAATTAATATCAATAAAAATAAGAAAATATCACCAATATTATTTTAAAATTATTAACAATTATTTAATATTTAAATTTTTTGCACTTGATAGTAATTAAAATTCTTTATATAATAGAAAAATTGAAATTAAGTAAATTTAATTTTTTCTAAAAATTATTTAAAAATAAATAATTTAAAGTAAGATCAATTCAAACTTAAAACATATAAATATCTAAAATATGGTGAACCAAATGCAAGGAATGGAAATTGGAAATACGTTAGGTAAATTTTATTCATAATTGTTGAGAAGAATAAAATCAAAGCTATAAGTGAATTTTGAGTGTAACATATGAAAAGAAAGTTAAAGTAAAAGAATGAAATGTGGATTTCATTAAACAGTGAGTGTTACATGTTTAAAGTAGAATGATATTAAGAACGTACAAAGAAATTGTCTTACTTTTAGGAGTGACTTTAATACAACCCTTAGTAATAACAAAATTCATTTTTATAATTATACTTAAAAAAAGTAGAATATTTACCATTTTGGTGAATCACTAACAATGAAAAGGGTAAGCAACGTTTTCCTCTTCAAAAGCTTTTCGTTTTCCCCCTTCCTTCTGTGGAAGTTTCAGGTAAACAACATCTTTAGCATGATCTACGGGTTTACTTAAAAAAAGAACGAAATATATGAAGAGATTAACGCAATGTTAAAAGTATCTATTTTATTGTGTTATATATATATATATGAATCATTGACTAAAATACACCAAGCATCATCTTCTTCCTCTTATTTTCTTGTGTTGGTCATAAATGTTTGTTACATTCCACTTTATTTTGGGTAGATCTAGTTTTTATTTTCATAAATGGGTGATCAAGTTTTTATCTGCAGCAAGATTCTATATTTTTATATATGTGTACATTATTTTAGCCTCTCAATTTTGTTAATTTTTCTTTTTAATATCTTACATGTTATAAATATTGTTTTTGAAAAAGTATTATTCATAATGTGTTAAAAAAATTGAGTACACCTTTTAAAAGAAATTAGAGGTCAATTTTTATGGCAAGGGGAGGGAACAAATAACAATTACCTACAAGTTACTTTACGTGTATATATTCACTTACTCATTTTTTTTCAAAAGAAAATAAATAAATTTATGAGATTAAGTTGAAACATTAGTTTATGGAAGAGTGGTTATACTGTTCATCGCACACCTTCATTTGACACTACTAAAGGAAGTGTTAAATGGATAAAATGAATGAAGATGTTAAAATATGATTTCTGTTTATGGAAACATCCAATCATATTGATAGATAAATTTTTCGACTGAAATAATCAACGAAATACAACACGCAATTATGGATTCTGAAGTACAGGTTTCCCGTGAAAGCCAGTTAAGACATTTTTTAACAGTTAGATTACAAAAAGTACTTTACGGAATGAGTTAAATTTTAACATTTCTACGAAGTATATTTTGAAAAGGCGTTGTGTTTATACTTGAATATGAATATGATTTTTTTTTTTTTCTGGTAAGTGTAATTGATTGTTTTGATATTCTTTGTCTGTGTATATATTGACTTTCTTATAGAATTCGTTCTTGGTATATGATTTCTCGAACTAAGGTGATAATATTATTGTAAATATAATTTTTTTTACAGAGTTATATATTATTTGCTAGAGAGACATTGATATTATTAACAAAGTAAAAGTTTTCAACAACAATATCATACATAAAATATTATATATTTTACATCCATTACTCCTTATGTATTAATTATAATTGTAATATGTCTCCCACATATTATATTTATTTATTTGTAGAATGTGTATATTATATCAATTATTATTATAACAGGTGTTATATATAATTATCATAATAATCGATATAATATATGTTATTTATGACATATGTTTTTATATTTTTCTTTTGATGATGAATTATTTTACACTATATAACAAGACTTTTTCTTACTAGTATTATATTCAAGTTGAAAATCTTAAATATTGTAATATATATATATATATATATATATATATATATATATATATATATATATATATATATATATAAGTGAGATGTGTAAAAAATAATTGTCTTATTTTCATAAAAAATAAATTCTACAAACCACCATCATTATTCTTTTTGGGCTAATAGTTTCATAAGCGAATTAGACTGCAGTTAAATTCTGCATCTCCATATTCTCAAGCTGAATTTAAAACTCCAGTTTTACTCCTCCGAAAATAAATTATCAAATGCCATCTTCCAATTGTATTAAAAGTTAAATCTTTCATTTTAGAATGTACAATTTATAATATATATTCTAAAATAAACAATATAGAATATATATTTTTATTTTAAATTATATATTTTGATATATGTATTTCTATTTTGAATTATTCTGGAATGTAGAAGTTAAAATGTATTTATACATATATTATGGTATATGCATTTTAGAATGTACTTTAAAAAATATTTTAAATTGTAGATTTCAAAATAATTTTCTTAATCCAAAAATACATTATACAATGCACAACCTATAATATATTTATTTTTTAAAAATAAATTTGTTAAAAATTCATAAAATTTATATTTTAGAATATGCAATTTGAAATATAACATTATATCCAGAATACAAATTTTGAAAGACTAAAATTTGAATTTCAAGTTTTATGAAGATGTAACTTCAAAATATGATGATGGTGGAGAATGCAATGGTCGAATTGGACAGGACATTCATATAAACCAATTTAAATATACTTATTTATTAAAAATATTATGGATCAAAAAAGAAAACACCCCTGGCCCAATTCTTTTATTGTGAGTTTCTTCATGCACACCACAATTTCTAAATGCAGCCCATATTTTTTAAAATAACTATCCATAAAAGTGACTTCTAGATTACTTTGAAATCTTCTAGAATGAACTTTTCAAAATTTATAGAGCATGATTTTCATAACACAATCTATGGAATAGAATTTGTAGAATAACATATCGAAGATAAGATTTTCAAAACACTGGAAATATATTTTGTTTTAGTCTAAGGTCTCTTCACTTTATTTTCCTTAAAAAAGCAACTAAAAATTCAATTAAAAAACAACATTCTAATATTTTAACTCTTTAACAAATTTCTTTTAAATAGTTAAATATGTTAAATATTAATTATCTAAAATATTTAATTTATTGTATTAATTATAATAATCTTAACAAATTATTATTACTGATCAAACTTTAAATTGTTTTTTAAAATTAAGAATAAACAGTTACATAGTATAATATGTGACCGATTTTGAATAAAGAGAGTTATGAAACAAGATTTTTTAACAGAACTTTCCGAACAAATTTTGCATACTATAAATGATATCTTTTGGAATAAGTTTTCTACATCACATGAAATGTATTCCAAAAAGATTTTTCTATAACAAAATTTCGTAAACAAACGTTGTGGAACATAAATGATAGCTGATAGTTTCTGGACGAGCTTTTCATAACAATTCTCTCTCTTTCTTTCAAAGTGTGCAACGCGATGGAAAACAGAGGTATAGGCACGGTGCACAAAGGAGGGTATTTTAGTCTAGTAATTATGGGCTGCAGGAAACAAAAGCCTAACGACATATCACTAGAAAGAAACTATAACTTATGGGCTTCGACCCTGAGCTGCTCCTTTTTTTATTGAATAAAACAAAACAAAAAATTTATAAATAAGTATATTCATAATTATTAATTAAAAACTAATGATTAAGATTTATGATCCATTTAAATACAATTATAAAAATTAAAATTAACTATAATTTTAACAATTAATTTATTAATTAATAGTTATTATTATATTTTATTTTTTAAAACACTCTTGCGTTTTAAATAATTCAAATTCACATTAATTGAAAAATTATATGCTATAAGTAGCAGTGGGTTTTCCTATCCAATAGACACCGTCGAAATAAAAGTTGGATGCTATAGGTTGTGTGATGAAATAAACTCGAATTCAATTTGGATCTTTAAAATGAAACCCGAACTGTTGAAAAACTCCGATTTCCAATCATTTTATTTATTTTTGTTTAGACTTAACCAACGCTGGATCATGATTAGATTACGTTAAAAGGTTTTGCATCTTATTCAAATTCAAAATCTAAAGTCCAACTCTTATATTTCATCTTTATTATATTGTCATTTCTATGCAATAGCTTGATCGATGTATATAACTTTGAAGATAACATTCCAATTAAAAAATAGCGGTCATTAAATAATTAAAGACACCATTGTCATAAAAAAAATTATTTTTCGGGGCGTGTCCAATTGAAGTATATAATAATTATTTTCTAATTATATATTTTGTAAGATTGAAGTAGTAATTTTTGTATATAATATTTTTATATTAATTGATAATTGAACTATTATATAAAAGAAGAAAAATAAATTTTAATAAATTTAAATTATTTTATCCAAATAAAATATTTAAAATCAAAGAAATTTCCAGATATTGTAGATATTCTTTCCACGTAGACAGAAGCATTGAAGTTCAATTGATTTATTTTTTGTGTATTATAAAATTGAATCCCAGGTTTTGTTCTAAGTAGAGCGAAATTCGAAATTGACAAGTGGTGGTTTAGAGGTTTTGAAGATTGGCAATGAGGTTGGAATAGATTTGGGAATCCAACAATGTATGATTTAGAATTTTTATATGATTAATTAACACTATAATAGTTAAAGCTCATGTTCAGGTTTGATTAAGATGTACTTAGCCATGTGTCTTCAGAGATCACTGTGTTTAAGGCTCTCTTATTCCGTATCTTATACCATAAATTAATACTGCAAGTGTACATGATGAACACAAAAATCCAAATAAAAATTGATTAATTAAGTTTGTGCTTTATTACCTTTAGTTAACTTTTATAGTTTGTTTAAGTATTATAATAATTGCAATTTTTAAATCATGTTTCCATTAATACATATGAACTCCATCATCTTAATAACAAAATCTTGTAAAGTGGTTGTTGCCGTGGATTTGCAATCACCTTTCATGCTGGTCACTAGTTTCATACACGAATCCAATTATAAAGATGTTTCGCATCTTTATAATTTTTTTTAACTTGTATCAGATTTTTTTTTTTTGTTTCCTTTTTTATTGTTGTGTTTAGATCAGTGATGCAATAACTTTAATTTTTATTCCTACAAAATATGGAAAGGTAGACCAAAAAATAATAAATACAAAAAAGTGACATATAAGCTAATAAATAGGCCTCCCATTCTGCATCAAGAAACTGTACTCAGAATTGTATGGCTACAATGTGTATAATTCCTCTCCGTAAAGCAGCCTTTTCCACTTTATGAACGTATGGTTTTTCTTTTATAAGTTTCTACATAATATTTAAAATCAATAAAATGAAAAAAATGTAAATATTTTTTTCCATAAGTTAAAAATAATTTTTATATAGACTATACTAAATTTTTTAAAAATTGTATGAGATTTTTTATAAATTAACTTATAGATAATTTAAAGAGAAACTTATATTTATTTTCTTAAAGTTAATTATAGCAAAAATTCTTTAAATGTATTTGTATTATTCCTAAGAAAATGATAGAGGGGAGGCTCTTCTCTTGAACAAAACTAAATATGGGGAAAACCAACTATGCGGAAGAAGAGTGAAGCTAGCAAATGAAAAAGAAAAACAATAGAAGCAAAATTTACAATAAAATATGTTTAGATAATTTAACTTTGACAAATATTTACGACAAATGAAAAAAAGGAATAAAATAATAGAATCAAAAAATGAAAAAGTTAAAATTAATTATGAAATAAATAGAAGGTTTTAAACAAATAATTAATATGCATAAATAAATTTAATTTATATAATTTAATATTTACTTATTTCATTTTATTCTTTTCTTTTATAAGTTTTTATTAAAAGATTAATAATTTTATGTTGTTCTTCTATATACCGAGAAAAAAAATCATGTATATGTATCAAAATAAAAAATATATTCAAACCACTAATTATTTATTGATTTTAAATGGATAATGAGGGGTTCACCTTCACCAACACTTAAATTAAGTGACCATTGGTTTCAAGGAAAGTGAGAGATGACGTACTAATGTAGGTAATTAAAATCCAACTAATAAAATAAATTGATAAAAGCCATTTTTTTTTTAATTTTGTTTAACTTTTTTTTCCTAATCAAATGGCACTGTTCAATTTATTATTTAGGATTCTAGAATTCATCCATAATAAATTGAATTACAAATATGTGTCCCTAACTCTCTTTTTTCCATACAAAACATGTAGTACCTACTCAAGGTAAACTTGGATGATAACAATAATAAATTACTTTACCAATTGTAATACAGTACTGATTTTAGCAATAAAATATTTATTTATTTTACATTATTTAATTTTTTTAATACATAAACGTAAAATTTTGAAAAAGAATGACAACAAATTAAATATTTTTATTTAACATATTACGTGATAAATTTATTAACTTTAAGTAGTTGATTTGTGTAATTATAATTTGATTTAAAAGATAAAATGTCAGTTTTAAAATCACAAAAAATGATTCAGTCCAAACTCTAAAAAATTGGTTTGATTTTGTTTTAATTTTATTTTATATTCAAATCAAACGTAGTAATATAATGTTTAATTCAAATTTATCCTTTTAAAGCTGCATCATAAATCCTCAAATTAAAGTCATTAAAGTTTAGAATATATAAATATTCTGACATTTAAGTTCGTATAAGTTTGGAATGTTAGGTATAAATTTGAGATGATGGGTGATTGTTGGGTTTGAATACAAACATGGTGATCCTATAGCATTTTTAGTTATAGGTTTGGAATATTAGGTATGAGATTAATACATAGTTAAATTAAGTGGCTTCCTATATCTAAACTAGTTCAATAAGAAAATTGAAAAACAATTCAATGCTTGTAACTTAATGGAATATGCAAAGATTTATCTATCAATAAAATGTCACTTAATGGAAGCTGTGATATGTTATAGGTGATGATGAACTTAAACTCTGTCCATTTTTATGTTAATCCCATAAGATTGGACTTAGTTTTTTTTTTCACTTTTTATCTAGACAAAGTAGTTTAGTATTATTTTTTAGTAGTTTTAGTTGGTTATTATTATACATTATCTTGTAATCAGATATTTTCTAGTCTTCTCTTGATTTTGATAAGATTATAATTAATTTTATAATTGTAAGTGTTTTATTATTACCATTTTCCACTGGGCAAGCTTATTAAAACTATTAATAACTTGAATTTTGATACATTTTGATAAGTATTCTTGATTCTATTCTCTTCATTATTCTCATATATCGTCTTTAATTTTTATCACTGTTTATGATTTTTTTTAATTACTGTTTATGATATTCATGTTTTTTGACTTTTTGTGGTATGTTTTTTGTATTGAGTGCATGAGTCCAAACACTTAATGGTGTAACTTTTTTTGTTTTTTTCATTGAAGAATATATAAATTTTGACTTTTAGTGGCTTGTCTTTATATCTACACATTTAGTGGCATATCTTTGTACTGGACTTTCAATGTAATTAGTTTTTAGGGCAAATGATATTGAATTTTCACAACACTTCTGTCTTAATTTTTAAGATTGTGAAATTAAATTCTTATTCCTTCTTAACTGTTGTTGTTGAGATAAAAAAAAAAAATATGTAATAGATATTTTTTGAAAAATAAACATGATCGATATATATAATAATTTCTAGTATAATCTTATGAAGATTCTTTATAACAAGTGAGTTTTTATTATCCGAGGGTAGTCTCCACTAAACAAATATTAAGGTATAAATATTTATTAAAGACATTACATCTCGATATATTTTTTTATACACACGAATTAATAATCAAACTTCTAATCCATATTTGAAAGATAATATTATCTGTCAAATACATTACGTGATATTGGTGATATTATGTGAGTCTACTACTTAATATGACAATTTTGAGTTTTCTAAAAAACTATTTAACTTTTATCTATGAAAACTGAAGCATCAGAGATTTCTTGCCGAACACCCTAACAGGTCCATGGTGGACTTTGCCAACACTAATGATTTTTGCATAACTTTAAATATTACATCCAATTTCCAAACATGTAGTGGATATGGGAACAAAGAATCATATTAATCATAATTATTTGTTCCAGTTACAATTATTTAATATCTCAGTACTAGTAATGTTAGTATTAACCGCTAAGTTGTTAAATAAAAGTGCTTTTATTTTAATATGATAATAACTAAATAATTTAAATTTATATAAATTAACTTTAAACATCAATAATAATGAAAAAAAAATTAATACTATGACATTATTACGTTTATCACCTTTTGCTCGCTTTTGATTCGACTACAACGCGACACATACCAAAATGTTGAGCACAGATTATTAACATTTGCTAACAATATTTTTTTATTCTTTTCTCTCATATAATTTAATCACTCTAATTTTGTTTTCCTTTTTCGTATAATTTCCTTCTTACCTTTATCTTATATTCATTGGGCAACTTGTCTGTTAGAGCACAAATAGACTATACTTAATACATCTATTGATAATATTTTATGTCAAAATAGAGAAGTGTTTAATTGAATTAAGATATGCATCTAAAGTCTAAACCCTACCATATAATAATATGATTCATAATTTCTCTGGGACATTATAGACCTCATATGCCATGTAAAACGTGTAATGTTTAACTTCACACAGACCACACGTGTCTTTACGATGGTGCGCAGAATCTTCCTTCTCTGATTTAAAATTGAGGATATGATGAACTGTGCAGAATCTTCATTTATCTTAAAAGACAAAATTGAATAATGAGTCACTAAGCTGATTAAACAAACCTCAGATGCTACCTAATCCTAGAGCTACAAGCCTCCAACAAACGCAAGGAATTTTTTTTTGGAGTAGTCCTTTTTATAATGGGGAAGAAGCAAGGTTAAGAATATATTTAAAACAAAGAACAGATTGAAAAGCATAAAAAATGGAAGAAAAAAAATGGGACCAAAGCAAGAACCACCATGTTGTGTGCCCATGAGTGGTTTCATATTGCAAGACATGCTGGTGAGAACCAAACATACACTACTAATTAAAAATCATAGTTCTACATGTTTGTTTATATATACACAACAAAGGAAAACATGAAGAGGAGAGAACTAAGATAAGAATGCAATAACATAAATTATTTAATAGCTGATAAGATAAATAAATAAATTAGTTAATAGAGAAAGTTATAGAAAGTGTGATAGAAGTACATATATAAAGTGACATTTTTCTCAATTAATGGTTTTGATCTTGTTTCATTTAAAACTAAAGGGAAGAAAATCAAGAGCATATGGGTGGATAGGTGATCTGGATTGTAAGTTTACTATAGTTAAGTTTTTTTTTTTTTTCCTTTCATTATAATATTTTTTATTTTCTTAGTTTGGTCTAGTTTAAAAATAAATCAATTTAATCATTTTATTATATTTATGATAAGGATATTATTATAGCAGTAGGTGACATTTGTTATTTGTGTGTTAAATATAGTTTATGTCAATAAGCCTTGATTAATTATATGTGGTTTGTTGTTCTAATCACGTATGGGTATTATAATACTTTTAAAAAATAAAATATAATTAAAATAATAAAAGAAAATTTAAAAATGCATCGTAGCATAAAAAAGCTATTAAACATAATTAATCCATCCGTTATTAAATTTTGTTATTAAATTTTGCTTGGTTAAAGACAAAAAGTGAAACTAAAAGTAAAAGAATCTGCACCTTTTTAAATTTGAAAATCCAAAGGTTAGAACAACAGAAAATAAATATAAGTAAAACAATTTTAAATAATTATTGAAATACATTTTATTATTTCTGTTAACTTTATTAATTTTATAATTATTATCTTGAAACTATTAGTAATAATTTTTATTCTTGTGTAAAACTTTGCCAACATATCCTTTAAGCAACGTGTTTAAGGATAAATTAAAAGTTTGGTGGGAAAATGAGTGTAACAAATATTATATGTAGCCAAACTATTGAACCAGCAATACATGCGTACATCTGTCACTAATTAGTAATCGCAGATAGATCATAAGAGATATGATATAGAAGTCCAACGTAAAGTAATTTAATATTTTTATAGATTTATATATATCATACAACAATTAATCAATATATACTAGTAAAAAATAGAAATTAATATATACTAGTAAAAAATAGAAATTAATATATACTAGTAAAAGATAGAAATTTTATAATAGGATACACGTCAACGAATACCGTTATAAAGGAAGCATTGGATGATATTTTTGTAATTAGTAAAAGATATACTATATGGATTAAATATAACTAGCTATACAACATTAGTTGTAATTAATAACTGATGAAAAATAGTAAATGAAAATTTCTTTAAAAAATAAAAATTGTCACTTATTATATCAATTATTATAATAATCAATATAATATGTGGTACATATTTAAAAAAATTAAAAATTATTTAGCAGACTACTTGTTACATCAATTGTTGTAATAATTGATATGATATAATAAGTTTAAAATCAATAATATTGGTGATTTGGATAATTGATGTAATATAGATAAAGCTCTAAAATCAAATATCTCGTTACTTGGTATTCTAGTATGTTTGTTATAGGTTGAGAAAATAATAAATTTGACAAATTAAAAAAAAATATTATACTAGTTTTAAGTTGGAACTGATGTAATATGTAATTTTCTATGTCGATTGTAGCTACAACTGATATAATTTCTTTCTGGTTCACATATTACATCAATTACAATTATAACCGATGTGAAAAATAATATATTACATCAATTTCAGCTTACAATTAATGTAATATGTATCATTTTTTTGCTATTTTAAAAGTTTTTTTACATCAATTGTGTTTATACCAATGTAATATTGGTATATTTTACATCAATTGAATAACTAATGTAAAAAGTTATGGACTTTCTATATCGCCTACATCAACATCAGTTTCGATAAAAAGTCTTCTATAACTGATGTAATATGTGTTTTTTGTATTAGTGATATATTATAAAACACCTTTCTCTTAAAATTGCTTAGTTTTGCATAGTGTTCTTATCTATTACATCATTTTTTATTTGCTTTTATGTAGGAACATGATTATTAGAGTCATATTACATCACAAAGTGTGCACTAGTTTTTTAAATACTTACATGATAAAGATAATAATAGTTATCTATCAAACTATATACAAGCAACATTTGCCATGTTCCATAAGCAATCACACTCATTCATGTCAAAGCCTACGGGTATCATATTCACATCTCATTCAATCCATCACATAGACACTTGATAACTTTTAGAAAACATACAATGCATTGAATTTAGACTCCAGATATTATGTACTTGTCACACTACCATCTTTTCGACACTCGACAAAGGCAATGAACATTATTCAACTCATATGACAAGGCAAATTCTTATGACTTATAAGATTAAATTTATTTCAAATCGCAAGCTAAGTTATAGAAACATCCATCAACTTTCACCACTTGATAATTTTTTTTTGTGTGAGTCTAGTAAACAGTAGAGTTAGGATAACCTCTTTCCAGGTGTCATGAAATCAATGCATTCTACCACTACACAACACATATAGTGTTACCTCTTCTTTGGTAAACACTATGTACTTATCACACATCAATAACAATCCACACCAATTACAATTTCACAATATTAGTCAATTTCCACAAATTATCTAATTTCAAACATTAATAAGAAACATGCAAAATATATCCATAATTCCATTACAATAAATTAAACTCTGAATATCAAAGTTATTTTAAAAAATAAATCAATAATATTCAACACGGTCTTCACATGATATAGTATGCCCTCTTAGTTGATTATATTGCATCAAAATTCATAAACAACTAATAAAGCATAAATCATTATGTGACAATTATTAAAAATAATACCTCATACTGAGTTTCACTCATCCATTTATACTCAAATATAACTCATAAGAAAGCTAAGAGGATAAGCTACAATTCTTATATGTTGTAAGGTGCGTCAATTGTTTTGTGGCGTAGACCAAGTGGGCCAAGTTACACTTAAATCGTAACACTTAGCTTGTTACGTTTTTAAGTAGAAAGAGTTGTGTCTTACCTTTCAGCAATAATTTTTGGCCTAATGTTAAGCTTTCGATCCAACAATTAATATTAGAGTCAAGATCCCAAATTCTATTTATAGTGAAATAATTGTTTATAAGGAGATTGTTATAAGTTAGACAATTATCTCATGAAGTAAGCCAAGTGGACTAAGTTACAATTAAAGAGTTTGATTTCAAATGAAACAATTAAGATAATAGTTCAATATAATTTTATTCAATATTTTTTTAACTTAATCTAAAAATTGACAATATAAATGAATTTATTTTCAACCAACAATTTAATATCAATTAATCTTCAATCATACAATGTTCCAAAGTAAAATATCATTATTGTGACTAAATTAATCTTCATTATTGTGACTAAATTACTACCAAATGTTTATGTACTTTAAGTTTCTATCAAACATTTAACTAACTTTTTTCTTGATAATAAATTATTGCAGCTAAAGTCTAAGAATGCAAAAATTAATTTTAAATTATATAATCTATAAAATAAACAATTTAAAAATATATTTCAAATTATATAATCAATTTTTTTTTTCACTTTCAAATTGTTCTGTTCAAACATAAACCTTTTTTTTAACTTTGTAATTAGAATTTTTTTTTTTAGATGATGGATATAACAATTGCCTTTCATGGTCATTTGTAACAAAGTGATATTCGTGGTAAATAATAAAAACGTTACATTTCTTATTAACAAAACTAACAATATTTATTTTAACACATTTTAAAAATATTTAATTATTTTTTTGCATTTAGTTTTTTAGAAAACTATTTAGCAAATAGGTAACTAATTGTTCAATAATATATTTTTGTTTGTTTACTGGAATGGTGTCTTAACAGCAATTATTAGAAATAAAAGGTGGCGGAGAGTGTTTAGTAAAGAAAAAAAAAAGATGAGAGAAAAGAAGAGTAAAAACGATTAGTTACTTCTACTTTATTTTAACCCTTTTCCATTTAGTTATTATATTTTTATATTTTTCTTACAGCATACATCTTTATTTATATGATATTTTTTGTATTTGAGTGTAAAAGAGGTGATGTTTAAGACTGATTGAATCCACGGGCGAAAAGGAAACAATGGTAGCAATTATTAGATGAAGTAGGTGTCCTAAAAATACGAGATCTTTTATTCTTTCTTTCTCTTTATCAGCATGTCACAAAAGTAATAATTAAGAAAAACCCACTTAAAAAAGTACACATTAATATAAGCACATTGTCACATCAAGTTCGATTCCATTTTGTAAAATAATTTTTTATTATTTAACTATTACAATATCAATGTGTACCAAAATTAAACATTATATGCACTATTAACTTAATTTTTGCATTCCGAATATTAAAAAAGTTACGGTTCAACTACTTGAAATTTATTTACATTCAAATATAAATAAAAACGGTATGGATCGGATTAATTTATAATAAAAACATTCAGATATGAAACATAAATATTTTGTTATATACATTAAAAAATTATAAATTGATAAAGTAATTATTTAGGTTTTATTTCATAAAAATTATTATCTCTAAAATAATTTTACTCCATCTTCTTTTTTATATTTTTTATATAATTATCAATCATTTCATATATTCAAGTGTATCTTAAAAGTTATTTCTAGATAGTAGAATATTTCTAATCATTAGAAGTTGGTTTTATGGAAAATGCTTTATTCTTAATATTAGGATTTTACATTTGAGGTTTATGTATAAAGATGTATATCGGTTGTTTAAAAAACATAATGATATTTTAGATTGGTAATTGAAGTATTTTATGTGCAAATTTAATCTTCATGTAATAAAGTTTGAAACTTAACTTTGATTAAGCAAGTTGGGAAGGTAAGGATAACTAATTAAATTTTTATAGTATTTCAAGATGCATTATTTGTATTATGAATAACTTAATCCTAATATTTTAAATTTTGTGCAGAAAATTTTTATTTTTGGAGAATATTCAAAGTATTTTGATACGAATGATATATATAATAGTGATTTTGAGAGATTTGTGATTGTGACTTAATATTTGAAATATAGTTAATGTTTATGATAAATATCACTATTTAGTAATGTATTGTATGAATAAAATGTTTGAATTCTTGAAAGTAATTAATTATTATGTATAATTGGTATGTTTTCTCATTCCAACCTGACATAAAATATTAATAAAGAGATAAAATTGAAGATGGTTATTTTTCTATTGCAAGTAATACTATAATTATGTCTGAACTAGAAACATGCACTATTAGGATGTTTTGAATCATATTCATTTAAGTTGATTTCAACTAAATGGCGTAGGTTGTATGTTTTGGTAGTTGAAATAAAGAATGTGCAAGTAGGTTAAATTGGTTTGAAATGAAGAAATACTCAGTTATATGTATGAAAAATAAACTAATATTGTTGGACTAATTTGACACTATCTATGTATTTTTACATTATCGTTTTTTATATATAGTCGTTGAGCAACTAAAAGGTTGTTAGACAATAAGCTCTCTAATTAAGCGAGCAATACTGGGGCAAAGTGAAGGTATTATTTTCTAAATTTTAAATAACATGTTTTAAAAAAAAATTATTAGAAGTGGATTTTAAGTTTAACTCAACTTTACAAAACCGGCTTATAAGGTGAGGTTTGTACCCACTTATAAATTATTGAAAGGTTTTTTTTTTTTAGTCAATGTGGGATCTCTAACGCACCCTTCTCACACTGAAACTCTTCAACTCGTGCATGAGACTATATATGTAAGGGTGGTACAATAATGGGTGGCCTGATAGGTCCAACAACCTTGCTAAGATAGACTTTAATACCATATTAGGAGTGGACTTTAACCCTAGCTCAACCTTATAAAACTAGCTTGTAAGGTGAGCTTTGCACCCACTTATAAAATATTAAAAGGTCTTTTCTCTAGTCAATATAGGATCTCCAACATATTTAAATACTATTTTTTTTATATTTCACTAAATTGTTGTATTTATCAAGTTATTATACTTGAATATCATTATAGTGTGATGATTAGTGAATTCAAATTTATTAGAATTTATTTTATGTTAGAATATCTAGTTTTAATTATAAATTTGATATGTAAGTTTGAGTTATTATGTGATTGATGATGTACATAATGAGATGTAGAATTTAAAATGTGTGATGTAAATTGTGTTTATTATGGAATAAAATATAAATTGAGTTGGAATGTATATGAATAAGAATATATGACAATTATGATGTGATATGACATATAGTATGTTGTAGACATATTTATTTTTAATGAGAAAATATCATGTTGAGATGTTTAAGTTTGAGATTCTGAAGGAGATATCCTAACTCTACTAATGTTAGATTCACATAGAGAAGTGAGAGTCGAAAGTGGTTCATGTGACCTAGTCTGGGATGTGAGAAAGAATTGTGTTTAGTGAGTTATATGGATTCACCTTGTCACATGAAGGTGGTGTGACAGGTGCAGATCTCCGAATTTAATTTAAGGAATGTATTTTCAGAAAGTAGAGTCAAATATTTATGATGTTGATGTCAATGATTGAGGAAAATGTAGGATCCAAAATATTCTAATAATAGATTTTAAATGAATAGGAAATTAAGTTTATAAATAGAAGTTAAATGTTCATTTCTTAGTTCTTCCTTTAATCAAAACCTTTATCTTTTTGTATTCTCTCTAACTCTAAAAGATATTTTAACTATGGACACCCCTACTAGATCATGATCCTAATTGATGTAGTAAAGATTTTATTGAACTGATTGAATCTTGGTATTGGTAAGTATAATCAATTATATCTAAGTTTTGTCCTCTTGGTCTTCTCTTATTGGATTAATGGTTAAGAGGGAATGTTCTAGGTATAAGACTGACCTCATGAGGACTTACCTATATTGATTTAAGCTCTAAATTATTATCATGTGTTGGTTGTTGATAAAGCATATTTTAATCTAGGTAAGGATAGATAATATTTCACCTTTACATTGTAATGAGAGTTTTGATGTAAGAAGTATATGAAACTTGATGATATGTGCATCGTGTATGAATGAGAGCATGGATTAGTATATTATTGTGGTTGTAAACATGTTTTTGCACTATTGTTGTGCTTGGAAATGAGAGGAATACCTTATAAATGTTGAAAAATTACGAAAATGTTCGTTCAACCTATGTTGGTATGATCTCGATTCAATATTGCTCGAGCAACATATTGTCACTCATATGAGGCCTAGGTTGTGCACATTAATTGCACTAACCAACTTATGGTGCTCAAACACATATTGGTCACTCATGTGACAAGGTGCACAACTCAAGCGATCATTTGTAGCTTGAGCGAAGAGACTTCAAAATGATTCTTTCTCTTCTAAAAGCATATGGCTTAACCATTGAACAAAACACTCAAGTGATATAATTTGTGGCTCAAGCATTTTTATCTTCAATATTTTAGCATGGCAAAGCTGATGTGCACATATCTTGAGTGTGTGCTAGTGAGTGATATGTGGCATGGGGCTGAAACACTAGTTAGATGCTCAAGCGCCCTAAGGTAGTTAAGGAGTCTTATGAAATTTGTTGGGATTTATCTCTCAAGTATTAACTTATTGATATTCAAGCGACAAGGTAATCACTAGAATGAGGAGTATAAAAAAACGATACTGCTATCAAGTTATATTTTGCTCAAGTGGTAAGAATATTGCTCAAGTAGTATAATTAATACCTTATTTATATAAAGGTGATTGCTAAAGTGAGAGGAGCTTGCTGGAGCAATGATATGATGATAGTGTGATATATATTTTAATGCTTATATACATTTGAAATATGCTTTGATAATGGTATGTTCCATAAATGCATAATAAATTATATATGTTCTAAAAAGTATATGATTAATGTTGAGATGCATGATATGATATATGGTGATAGTGTGATATATATTTTAATGCTTATATACATTTGAAATATGCTTTGATAATGGTATGCTCCGTAAATGTATAATAAATTATATATGCTCTAAAAAGTATATGATTAATGTTGAGATGCATGATATGATATATACGTAACATATATCATTTTTTGGTATCCTTTTATGAATGTGGTGGATCCTAGTTAAATTGCTTATATACATGTATATTTGCTGATATATATATATATATAAGATTTCACTCTAGATGAGCAGTTTGTATGATTTTTAATAAATAATACAAAGATGTCACATGTGACATCATGAGTGACAATAATAAATATAACATTCCCTTAACAAAATTATTTAACTTTACTTGTAATCTAAATCATATAAACACAACCTTAGGTAATTGAGAAAATAAATAAAACTTTTACATTATATGAATAGGAAGTCAAGACTTATAATTTAATAAAGATATCTTATTTTAAAAAATCATGTAATTATTATTTTTAAAACTCGTATATATATATATATATATATATATATATATATAAATATAAATGAAGGATGATTGGTAAAGATTCTTATTATGAAATTTGAATGAGTTATTAGTAAACTATTTAATGCGTGGTCTTGTTGATAACAATAAATATTGGAAAATAGATATTTAAATTAATGGTCAAACTTAATTAGTATTTTTACGATGATTCGCCGTTCAAACACAAATCTAATTTTTTTTAGAAACAATACTATTAGAAAGTTGATAATATTTAGATAAAGAAAATGAATTTTTCAATTGGAAACATGAATTTTGACCATTAGAATGCTGACAACACACCTTTTAAATATATTCTGTTGTTAGATGAAGATTGATCAGAATCACATACATTTATAGGCTTTACAAGTTTGACCATAAGAATGTTGATAACACACTCTTTTAAATATATTATCTGTTATTAGATGAAAAATTGAAACCACATACATTTACAGGTCTAATTTATAACTTTGTATTTTTTAGTAGTTTCTAATTAATAGTGCAAATACTACTATGATGCTTAAAGCATGATTTTTATGTAAAAGGAGTGTTTTATAAAATGGGAGAAACTGGTACATTTAAGAAAGTTATAAAATAGGAGTAAGTGGTACATAACTTTTAGTACAAAAAATTGTATTTTAAAATATGACCTTTTTAGTTTTATTAAAGAAAGGATCATTTTAAATTACGACTTCTATATTTTTTTTAGAAAACAATAGGTGTGAACAATTTTAAAAAGTAAAATACAATAAAACTTGTTTGTTAGAATTTGTGTTTTAAAATACAATTTTTTCATATACAATGTTTTTGAGATGTGTATATTATTTATTTTTTAAAAAATAACCCGTGGAGGTAAAAAAGGCCACAACATGGTAGAGAAGTAAATGCTGTTTGAATTGGCATGGACCATTGAAAATTATCTTCTTGTAATAGATCTTCATAGAGTTGGTAAGGCTTCAAAATCTTTCACTCATTACAAAAGGAACCCAGTGAAAAGCATCAGCCAGAAATTAGCAAAAGACACTTCCTTGTACGATTTTCCCTTTCTTCATATCTACCGCCACGTGTCATTTTGAACTCCAATAATTTCATTCTTTACCACCACATACGTTGTTGAGGGTTATATTATCACTTAAAATTCTTTTACATAGAGAAACATAATCTAATTAATCTATTTTCCAAAAATATTCGTCAACATATCACGATCAAATGTTATCTAACAACACCACAAAGTTGTATTTTTGTAGAAATATTTTTTATTTATGTCAAGTCATCTATCACTTTCAATTGTCGTTTTTCTTTTAGCATATTTTTCTTTAATGGTTTCTTTCAATACTTTGAAATCAGGATATATTCATTCATGTTTCTTTAAATTATGTAAAATAAAGTGAAAATATGAAAAAAAAAGGAAAAAAATTGTTGAGATGAATTTAAGAAAAAAAAAATACTAAAAAAGGTCAAATAAGTTAATTTATTAACTTTTATTATTATTAAAGGAATTCCTAATTAATTATTGATGATTCATAATTAAAAAAATTAAGACTATAGACTCCACTTAAATAACGGCAAGAGAACCATTCTAAATGTCTATTATTAACCTCTTCTAAACAGAGACTTAAGATCTTTCTAGTTCTAGTTTTTTTGGGTAGCTTTTGGATGTCTCATTCATGATACCTTTTTCTAATGTTTGTCTAGAATCATACATGGAATATATTCGGTTTTAATAAAAAAAAGTTATCAATATTTAATTAATCAATAAAACAATAAAACAATAACATAGCATATAGTTTATTAGCATATAGTTTATAGCTGTTCATGTGCAATTAATCGGGACACACAAAGAATGTAGCTTAATCACCACCGAAGTGTATCGGACGATAAACAAGCCTTAATTAATGATTTAGCTTTATGTAAGTACTTAAAAAATTAATTTAACTTCAACTTATTATTGATGATATCATATAAATTAAACAGTTGAGATTAATTCACTGTCTTCTCACTTGACATGGCTCTTGATCCGAATCCATATATTGACAAATGTCTTAATCCTCTAATCAATGTTCAATAATAAGGTTAAATGTACCCACACAAAAAATGTATTGCCTTACTTGGCTTTATTGTTTGGAGGGTTTAGAAGTTTCTCGTTAATTCTGATTTACAGCATGATAATTTTTTTACACAATTTATTTCTCTTTCTTGTAAAACACAGAAATACTTTTATTGATCTGTCTTTCAATATTTTTCAATTTATATACGACCCTTGCTTAGATACTACTCCAAATGCTTCCAAGTTCCAACTCCAAGTTAAGCATCGAATGAAAATATTTTACTTCAAAATTTTGAGGACCAATTAGTCAAGCATACATGGCAGATAACGATTAATTATACATTTTGGCAATCAATAAAATTTAAAATCTATAAAACGTTAATGTTTTAAAATAAATATTTTGGTTACAGTGTCTTTTAACTCACAAATAGAACTTTTCAAGTTTTAAAATGTTATTGAAAAGCATAAAAAGTGGTACATTTTAATAAAAAAAAAATTCACTTATGTTTCTTAAAAGTTAAGACAGTTGGTAGAATTTTTAAAAGAAAAACAAAATAATTTGACGACAGAAAGAGTAATAATATTTTTTTATATTGGATCTGCAAGAGAGTACTATTATTAAAGAGAAATTAAGAAGGAAGGAAAGGAATAGCAAATTGTGAATTTGAGGGAGCTGACATAAGCTTTTGGAAATGTGTAATAAGGAGAATAAGCAAGGACACGTGGCGGTAAAAGAGAAATACATGTGTTGGGTGATGGCACGTACCATAGGCACGTGTAGAGCGTTGAAAGAAGGGGAACAGGTGGGTCGTGTAGAGTGGGCTGTGTACACTGCTAGTCTTTGGGAAAAGTGTTCTCTCTAATTTGTCCTTTGCGTGAATAATTAAATAAATTAATTTAATTAAAAATAAGCGATTCCCAAAGTCATAAAACTATAGAACAAGTCATGCCATGCATTATCATCAACATGATGGGTGTGGGCCCCAAAGCGTCGATGGTATTGTGAAGTGGGCCCTTGTCTACGAAAACGACAAAAGAATCTCGTTTCGAAAAAAGTTAAAAGAATTTATGACGTCAAATCAAGGTCCTGGAGTGAGAAGCAAGGTTTTTGGGAAAAAGCAAAACCGCAGGTTTTGGTCCAGTGGGAAAACAATACTCCTAGGAATGCTTTTCCACTTACATTCAAGGCGCGTTATCACACGCACCTCCAAGGTAAATAATTAAAAATACTTCTTAATTCACCTTCCGCGATCTATAAGTACAAGTATGTGAAGTATGTGGGTAAGGATAATCTAATTTCTTAACTTAAGTATGAGAAGTATATCTAATTTCTTAAGTATGAAAAGGATGATAAATATATACACACTAGGCTTACTTTTATCTTATATTGTTACTATTTATATTTTTTAAGTTTTCTTAATTTATTAAACAATTTATAAATTTTCTTTTAGTTATTTTTGTGTATTTTGTTTTATTTTATTTAAAAATAAATTCTCTTCACACTTTTTTTAATTTTTCTTTAATAATATCATTATAAGAATGCACATTTAATATTTTTGTTATTTTTAATAGTTTTATTTGTTTTAATTTATTGTCAAAGTGGTTCAGTGACTATATTATTATAAAAAAAATTCAAATTATTTTTATTGGTCCCATTGATTAAATTTCTGAGATCAAATTTGCTTAGTGAGAGAGTGGTTCGTTCAGCAACCAATATTCTCGGACTTCTCAAATTGTGAATTCCGTTCAAATAAGTATATGACTCGTTTAGCAAATCTATCGAGTTTGAATAATTCTTCAAGATTTTGAAACTGTTCCATATGTCTCAAATTGAGTTTTGTAGACTTTTTTTTTATTAGTTTAGAAAATTATAATCCTAACATGAATCACTTAATCCTATTATTAGTTTTACAATTACTCAAATAAATTCACACAATTCAACTAATTCAAAGTAAAAAGATATTTTTAATCATTTAACTAGAAATAAAAGCAAACAACATGTTAATTAAAATTTCTTTTTTTTAAATTGAATCTGTTTAACACAACCATCCATCATTTTTCTAAATTGATTTCAAACATCAATTTAGTTCAGTAAATGTATAAAACCACTAAAACAACCACTGAAACATCTATATCAAACATTATTACAATCTCTGCAAGATAAAATTTATAACTTATGATTATGTTACCTTCGTATATATTGACTTTTAACTAAATACTATTGCAAATAATTTAGATTACATAAGTTTTATTTTAAAATTTTTGAAAAAAAACATTTGTTAGATTAGATAGTATCATATTTTAGAATGTTAAAAGATTATTTTAACCGCTTCGCTTTTTTTCTAATTTGCAAGTATTCTGTTTATTGTTACCTTTTATCGTAACATTTATAATTAAGATGCTGAATATTATCCTAATTATCATGAAAAAAATATAAAGACGAATATTACAGTAATAATACTCAAGAAAATGAAAATTTGGTCGTTTTAATCTCCCCAATCCATTTTCTTTTGTTGATAAAAGGAAATAAAGAAACATTATACAAATCTTCGTGCAATCCAACTAGCTTTTTAAGGCAGAAAATTAAATACACAATAATATGCACTACAAAAAAAAAAACTATTTAAAAACCAATTTTTAATTATCAAATAAAATGGTTATTAATTATGGCTAAAATAGTTATCAAATCAAATTTTAATTGTTAAATAACTACAAAATATATATTTAATGACCAATTAATTTATAATTATTTAGCAATCAAAATCTAATTTAGTAACTATTTTGATTATAATTAGCAATCATTTTATTTAGTAGCTAAAAATTATCTCTAAAAAATTTTTTTGAATATCTTTACTCAGTGAAAAAAAAATATTTTCATGCATGGAAATACAATATATCGGTATAAAAATAATAAATTATGGTGCAATATTTATAAAATAAACCCATTTAAAAATAACGATGCTGGAAGTTTCTACAAATTAGCATAATATTATTCTTCTAATAATTCAGCATTGTAGGAATTATTCTGAGTGCTTTTGAATTATATTCTGATGAATTTAATTTAATATAGCTAAATATTATTTTTCATTTGAAAGCAATAAAGTATAGATAAAGATTTAGGTTAATTTCCTTCAAAACCACTTAATGTATGATGTTAAAAATATTTGTTTCCATGGATATTTATAAGTAAAGTTGCAATGAATATTAAATAAGTATTGTAATAAGTACTTTTCATATATAGTGTGTGTCTATATATATATATCTTAATTACTCTCATGTTAATGGATTAGGTAGGAGCATACTGATATTCAATATGTTATACCTATTACTAGTTATTAGTTTTTTTTTTTTTTTAGATATTTTTTTTAAATTAAGGTATTACAATAAAGTTATTATAAAGAAACAATATTTAGAATTTGGTTATGTTTTGATAAATTTAATTTAAATAATATGGTTAAATATTAATTTTGATTTCAATGCAAATATTTAAAAGGAAACACTTTTAAAGTATAGATAAAAATTTAAAATAAGCCGCATTTTTTTTCAGATGAAGTACTATAATAGGGTGTTAAAAATAGCTGTTTGTTGATCTTTATAGTTAAAATTTATAATGAATATAAATAAAGATCTTTAATAATATTATCATATAGATATATTTTAATTACTCACGTATTAATGACTCATATACGAAAATGTGACGATATCTAACTTGGAGATACCTTTGAACCGTAGTGAATAATTTTCATTGGAGATTTTTATAAAATTCAAGTAATTAAAGTAAAAATATTATAAAAAGAAATTATTTAAAGATTGATTAGATATATTTATATTTATATTTAATATTTTATAATTAAATTTATTTTTAAACATATTAATTTTATTTAACTTTATACTGTACTTTACTGTATAATTTATTTGATTTTTTTAAAGAATTTATTTGTACTAATTATATAATTTTATTTAAATTATATTATATTCGAGATCAAACTTTTATTTGAGTTTATATTTAAAAAAATATTTATAATAAATTTATTTAAAATTTTAAGAAAATATCCACAAATATACATATATGTCTAAAAATATAAAAAAAATTATAAATAAGTATACAGAAATTAACATGCTAGATATTTTTAAATGTAATTAGTTACCAATAACTATACTTATGTTCTGTTCCATTTTCATCCCTACATAAAAATGTTTTAAAAGAAAAATATTAAAAAAAACTAGATTACTTTTCTAATTATTTTGTTTTATTATTAATATAATCCTTAAATATTAGATGAAAAGATATATAACATTAAATATTATTTCCCATTTCTTGCAAAACCAATACAACACACGCCTCGCAAGAGAGAAGAACAATGTAAAAACCAAGTTTTGAGCATGCCAATTTTCCTTTCAAACACAACCAAATATAGAAATTAAAAATAATGAAAAGAAAATTAAAAATTAATAAAAAAATAAGAAAATAAGTGTTATTAACTAGTGTCTTGATTAATGTACTAGTTTATTAAACGTGTCTGTTTGTCTACAACCCTTTAAACGTTATATATAATGTGATATGGAATATTTTAGGGCGATAATTATGAAAGTAATAGTGTAGCTTTAGATGAATCTTCTGTATAAATATTGGATAGATGTAACAATATTATCTCAATTATAGATTGATTTCCTAAGAAATGGAGCTGTGATTATTTGGCATTTATACTTCTTTCTATAAGGATTTTGGAAATTCGTTAATTGTTAAAAATATTTGAAGGAGGAAGAAATATTCTAACCTAATTTATTCATGATCTAAATGGCTAATTCACTTTTATTTTCTTCCTTTTTCATCTCATATTCAAGAATATAATTTCATTCTAAATTCTCAATCATATTAGTGAAAAAATACACAAAAAAGAAAAAGTTGAATTATAACTCTAAAGATGTATTTGTTTTAGAAGACAGAAAGTTGAATTATAACTCTAAAGATGTATTTGTTTTAGAAGACAGAAACTTTTAAGCGAAGAAAAAAAAATATGATGTGTAAAAAACGATATTAAGATTCATGAAAAACGAAAAGAAATTGTTCTTCAAACTTTCTACACATATGAGCGAGCATTTGTAACGATTTGTAAAGAAAGTTTGTTTTCTAAACAAATTAAAAAACTTAATTTAACTACAATTAAATAAAATATAATAAAAATATTTCTTTCTTTTTATTATAAAATAATAAATAGTTAAAAAAATATATAATAATTATATTATTATAAAATAAGAATTTTAAAATAATTAATAAAATAAAAATAAAAATAATATTTTGTTAATATATGTGTTATGGTACATAAATAAATATAATAAAATTATAGAATATTAATAAAGTTAAAAATTAAAAATATTAATAATAAATTTGTAAAATAATAATAAAAATAAGATAATTATATAAATGAAAATACTAACAATATTAATGTTAAAACTAAAAATAAGAATAAAATTATAAATAATAATTATAATAATAAAAATAATAAATTTAAAATAATTTATAAAATAAAAATAATAATAAAAATAATAATTTATTTTTTTAAGTTTAATTTATCTTATAAATTGTATATAATTTTATTTTATCTATTGAAAAACTTATTTGATCAGTTATATCTATCACATCACTGATGGACTTTCATAAATTTTTTCTTCATTTTTTACTATTTTTCTTTTAATTAAAACACACATACTTTCATCTCAAATCCACTTTTTTCACTCTGTCAAATTCATCCTTTAATCTAGACACACCCTAAAACTTCTCGTAACTAACTATTTTTCTTTTATTTCTATTATAGTTTAAAAAAGCATATCTTTAAACTACTTAACAAAAAAATTGATTATTCTCTATAATTAAAATTAGTTTTTTAATCAAATATATCGAGTAAACTATCATAAGTAGTTGAGTATAATTTCTAAGTCATTGTTACTTAATTCGATAACAAATTTACTGTTCTCTCTCCAAAATATACTTGTATATTCTTTTACATTCAACTCTTTTTATATTATTAAGAAATTTATAATAATTAAAAAAACAGATAAGTACTACATTTTATCGCACATGTGTAGAATGTAATTTGGATCTAATTTTTCTGCTATAAAAATCAATAATTTAAGATATTATAAGAGATTGATTTTAAAAGTACGTACAAGGCTTTACTAAATGTTTCATGCGTTTTAAATTCTCATCTATTATGTATACATTGGCTAAAAGTTATAATTGAATAAGACGTCTTATACAAACTTCTAATACTTTATCTATTTTATGCAAAGTGAAAAATAATCATGGTTTTATTTAATGCATTTTATTTACTTGATTTTTTTATTAAGATAAAACAAATTGGTTGTCTTGCTCAAATTTATATGATAATATGATATGTATGGTTGAGGTGAATTTGTTTACTATCTTTTTATGACATTTTTTTAACGTTAAAAGTGTAAGTGTATCTTTTAATGATAATGTAGTCTGTTCTAACATGTCATGTTGGCCTGTTTTTCTTTAAAATTAAAATAAAAAATAGTTAAAAAATTAAATTTATTAAATTTGTATATTATATTATTTCAAGGATGTAAATATAGAATAATATTACACTTTAAATTATTATACTGATAAATTAAGTTTTAATTATTAATTATAATAGTTTAATTTAACATATAAAAATAACTATTATTTTAATTTATTCAATTATATATTAATTAATTAATGACTTGGAAAATATTTATATGATTAACCATACACATTTAATGTAAGAACCAAATTTAAAAAAAAAAATTGACAAGTTGGCCACCCTCTAACGAGACAGACCAAGATTTTCAATCAACTCATCATGCCTATTTTTTCACATGCCAATACACTTTCTCTATATGCAAATGTAACATGTTATTTAATCCTATTACACAATATAATATACTTAAAGAATATCAAAGTCAATAATAAAAATTTATTATTTGTTGAAAATAGGATAACATTGTTAGGGACATTGTTACTAATTTACCACAATTTATAAGAGATGTGATGTTATGTATCCAACTAGTAACCATTCCAAAACTTGATAGACTTATTACAATTAAATTCTCGTCTTAAATTTGGAAGGTAGTGAAGTTTGAGTATCTTCTTTTTTTAATAGTTTTTTTTTTTTTTTGCAAAAGCTATAAATTTTTCATTAGAATAAGTTTGCTAATCAAATTTTCATTTCTTCAAATATACTCAAAATCAACTTGTAAAACACAATATACATAATTAAATAACAACATGACTTTACTTACTTATATTCATATTCTCTTAAAATATAATCCTAAAGTTTAATAAGATTAGAGAAGTATGAATTACTAAAGATTTAGACTAATAAAAATGAATATATTTAACTCAGTTCTTACATAGAAACACAAATCTTTATGCATATAAACAATATTAAAAAGAAACAAATTGATATGTATAACAAAAATAAAACTTACTTAAAACACAAATATGATCAAGTGTTATTGTTATAAACTTTAATGTCTCCTAAATTGTGACTTGTAATTGAGAAAAATAAAATAAAAAAATTCAAAATTTTTAATAATAAATTACTAATATTCTAATTTATATTCTATACTTACTTCAAGTTTTGACCTTTCTTTATTTTAAAAATATTCCTATTAAATAAACATAAAAACTGGGTGTTATACAATAAATATAGTATATAATTATTTATTGTTAGATGACAATATAAAAGACACTACGTTTTAAATATTTTTAAATTAACATTGGATTTATTATTTTTTAATAATATTTACTACCTTTAATCTCTTTAAATTCATTTAAAAAGCTATTTAAACCCAGTCAGTTAAACTTTGATGAGAAAACAAATGCTAATTTACGCATAGTATTTTATAGGGATAAACATTGTATAAATAAGTAATAAATGCACTTCATAATAATAAATGCTAAGACATACTTACTTATATTTTAATGAACTGTTTAAGTATTTACTTTTTATTGAAACTTTAAATGAGTTATCTGTTATGTACTTTTAATTTTTTATTATATATGTATGCGTTATCACATATTTTTATTGTCATAATTATTTTTATCTTTCTTTATATCACTTGAATTCAAAATATAATTGAAAAGATAATGTCATCTTAAAATTTACATAAAATTGTCAAAAATAAACATTTTGTTAGATACTTTTCGGTGTAATGGGTCAAATATTGTATTTAAGGTTTTGAATTTCATTCGGTGGTAAATACTTTTAAAACAACTCTAATGGACCTGTATACACTGAATCTGAATTATTACACAATTGATTATTCTTCATTCATACAATTAAACACATGTTATTCACCAAGATAACAGTCTGTAAAAGAATGATTGGACTTTTTTATGCTTTTCAATTGATCATACCGGAACTCATATACCTTGTGAGAGCATGAATTTGATCCTAGAAAGTTATTTCTTGGGAAATTGATTTTTTTTTTAACTTATTAGTACGAAAGTATTTATTTACTTTAGTTTTCTTATCATCTAATTATTTTAGTTCAAAATTTAATTGTATAATTTTAATTATAATAACTATAAATTATGTGATAATTTAATAAGCATGTAAAAAATAAAAAGCAGTGGTATCATAAATTTATATATAAGTTTGATTTGGCTTGAATTTGATGGTTTTAAAGTTCAATTTAATTTAATATTTTTTAATTTTAATTTTTCTTCAAATTTTTCAAAATAATCAAGTAAATATTGTTTTGATAATTAGATAAACTAAAACTGTTTATTGCCATTGAAAGGGAGTTTAATAAAATAATTAAATAAGAGAAAGGTAATTAAGCCATCAGTTAAAATGAATTGATTGATGAAAAAGTACATCAGAAACAGGGGAGTGTGTCTGTTACGTCTAGGAGCATCGCACGAGTTTGGGCCCGCACTTTTCTTACCCTCCCCATCAACTTTTTACGCACGCGCCACACACGCAAAGAAGAGCGCGAGTGAGACCAACTTACTCTCACATTACATGCCTACTTTGGTCCATAATAGGACCTACCATTTCGGACTGGGAAAGATCTTTTCTTTCTGCCCAAAACAGCCCTCTTTTCCTCCTTAAACTACAAAATGTCACTTTTTAGTGTAATTTAGGATAGTTATTTTTAACCATAATTATTAGTTAATAAAAATGTTTTGATGAGAATATTTTTAAGTAATTATTTTCATCTTTTAGCTGAATTTTGGTAATTTTAAAAAGTTAAGTCCATTCGGGCGGTTTCCAATTTCTGATGTTAGAATACAAATTTCAAAACAAAATGAGTAAAGTGAAATGAAGTTATTAATTTCTTTCTTCAATATTAAATGCTCTTAAATGTATTTTAAAAACTAAAAATAGTTTTAAAAAATTGTGTTTTAAAAGATATTTAATACTAACAATTTCTTTTTCAAATTTTCCATCACAATTTTAAATAGCATTATTACTATCATCAACCTTATCTATAACAACAAATAATATATAATGAAGACCCAGTTTCAAAATAAATTTAGTAAATAAAAATTTATAATGAATGAGATGGATATAAAAAGATAAAATGTAATAAAAAATAGAAAATAAAAAACACACACATATATATAATAATGAGAAATGGCTTTCATATGGATTTAGAAAAAACAATTGTTCACGTAAAATTAAATTGTAAATATTTAGAATATTTAATTTTATATAATCAATTTTTTTATCGTAACATGAGTTTAACAAATGTATAATATATAATTTATATAATCAAATTTATGTCATCTCTCTTATACTGCTATCATGGTTACCACCACATATAAACATAGATTGAAATTAGTTTTATCATAAAAGAAATTTATAGACTAATTTATTTTAAAATTGAAAACTACTCTACTAAAACCTATTTTTTAATAATGCAGTTAAATTAGTAGACGCATGCAGTTTGAAGTGAGAGTGATATCGTAATTTACACTAACTTTGGTGGCAACTGCCTATAACCCCAATCACACAATTCCTAACAAAATTGCAAATTTGAACGGTCTTGATTTAGGTAGTTTCAGCCAATAGATTCACCCTCAAGGATTCCTTGAACCAAACCTGCCGTTGTTTCTTCCTCTCTCTCTCTCTCTCTCTCCCTCAGTTTGGTCTTCCATTCCAATTCCCATCAACCCTATTTATAAAACCATCTCCTTCCACTTCCTTCTCCACTCCCCACTCTTCTGAGCATCACTTCCTAAACCAAACCTTAAAACTAAATTCATGTGCTCCTCAAGGTCTACCCCTCCCTCAAGACCTTCTTACTTGGAACAAGACCACGGTTTGGCTTCCTTAACCGACATGGATGCGTGTCATCGAGCCAACAACTTCGTCTCTAGGTCCATGACCATGGGTTACGCCACCTCCTACTCCAGAACCGGATTAAGGAACACCGTTCCTGTTTTCTCACCGAGATCTAAGAGATTCCACGACACCAGATTCGAAGACCACCACTCTCACTTCCTCGCTGCTTGTTTCCTCTGTAAAAAGCCACTCGGGGACAACAGAGACATCTTCATGTATAGGTCAGCACCACCACCAATACCCTTTCTTGCAAATTTTAATTTTTTTTGGGTTGCCCAGAGACCCTTTGGTTTTTGAATTAGATCTGATTCGGATTATGATTGTTTTTTGCAGAGGGGACACACCGTTTTGTAGCCAGGAGTGCAGGCAAGAACAAATAGAGATAGACGAAGCCAAAGAGAAGGACATGAACCTTTCTTCATCGATGAAGGCTTTGAGGAATAAGGAACAAAGAAAATCCACGTCGCCAAACAAGGCGCAAGGCTACTCGTTCCGTACGGGGGCAGTTGCGGCGGCTTAGTTGAAGAGGTACATAGGATTCCTCGAACGAACGGAACTGAGGCAGTATTCCCGGAAAAGGAAAGAAAACGCTTTTAAGAAAAAAACTGTGACCCAAAAGAAAGATACTTTTTCTTTCCACAAATAGGGGTTAAGAGAGAGGAATGGAAGGTACAGGGGAGTTTTGTGAATGTAGCTGTAAATGTGTCATACGTGGTGAACTGTGGGTGCTTACAGCGGGGGATCCTCTCAACCAAATCGCTCAAATTTTCGGGTTTGCTTTTTCTATTTTTTTTTCTTCTTTGGAATCAAGGGTTTTGGTTTTGTTTCCTTTTGTATATCACTCTACCTTGTTGAGTTATAGTGCTTGTGCCAAATAGTTTCAGTTTTAAAAAAGATGAAACTGAATACACTGGAAATTTTCTTTCTTTCCGCCCTTCTCCTTTCTTCTCTGTCCTTTTTTCTGGTGTGTGTTGATTCGGTGAAAGGTGAAGAAGATGCCACTGGGTTTTAGTTGATTTCCCAAAGTTTACTCATAAATATTCTGTGTGATATGGTGATTATAACTTATAGAAATTTTTTCATATAATATATATATGTGAATTAATTTAATGAAACTCCTCCAAAGCAACAGTAAATTCTTCTCTAAATGCACTGAGGACGAAGAAGACGGTATGTTTGGTTGAATATATTGAAAACAAAAGAGAAATTTCAAAATTTAATCAGTGTAAAGTAAATAGTTGTTTTTGTTTAAGGAGTTTTTTGTATTGTTCACTTCAACTGAACAAAAAGCATAATTTTCTGCATTTTTTCACACATTTTAAAAAACAGTTTAATACACATATGTTTTGAAGTTAATAATTTTACTGTTAATAGTGATTTGTAGTTGAAAGGGAATGATATGTTTCGTTTATTATCATGAATATCCAGATTATTTGCTTATAAATTACTGGTTAAATTTTAGATAAGCTTAAGATTTAATTTATTTATAGCTGAATAAATATCTTATTTTAAGACTTATCAATAATAAAATATGTAATAAATTTATTTTTATTTCTTTAAAATGAAGAGTCTTCTAGAGATGATTTTTTTTTTTTTCATCATAACTTAATGAATTAAGAAACACATTAAATAAATTTTATTGTAAAATATGAGAAATGCATCATTTTTTTAACATAGTCGATCTTAGTTAATTTCATGATTCATTTATGGAATTCCAATTTATGATCACTGTTTTTTATAACATAAGCTTTTACTTATTCAGTTGAATAGAAGGATGAATGAAAGAAAATTATATGAGTTGGTGAAAAGACATTTTTACCACTATAATGTAATCCAAAAGAATATTATTGAGTAGACCAAATGACAAAATAAATTAAAGAATTAAACCCCTTGTATTGTCTTTTTCCTATACAAAAGTTATGCATTTAAAAGACTGAAAAATTGTGCTATTTAATTAAGTAATTCGAAATTTCAATCAGTGGTGTTATTTTCTAACATAAAATTTTTATTAGTTTTTTTTTATTTTCTTCTCATATAAATTAATAAGTTTATCCAAAAGCATCTATAAAACTATTAAATAGTTTTTGACACAATCGTAATCACTTAATGACTTATATGATTGGAATAAATTTTTTAGCAAGAAATACATTTATAGAAATTACTCTCACAGCTCATATTTACAAAAATATATCATGCTTCTAGAAAAGAAAAGAAAAAGAAAGACTTGTACATTAAATAATTCTAGTTCTATGAATTTTAGGGTCATATATATAGGATTTGTCTAACTAACTTCAAATAAAAAACAGATTAATTTTTTTTTTCACGTGACCAATAAATTTAGACATTTTCTTGTCTTTGGATTCTACCACTAACAAAATTACTAACATATTTAGGGATAAAGTTATAATTTTATACATTTACATACTTTTATTATTTTTATTTTGTTTATTTACAACGCATAAGAATATAATTTTAAATCCATTTTCAATGTTTTTATTATAATTGTTAATTTCATATTATATAGGAAATAATTGTAAAAATTGCGTGTTATATTAGCATGACTTAATTCTTCATCACTTTAACAAAATAAGGAGTAAAAATTATAATTCTAATTACAAAAATTTAATCAAAATAATGTAAAAAGTTTAAATGATATTATATTTATAAGTTGCAGGATAGAATAAAAAAATATAATGAATAACGTTTTAACATCACAAATAAATTATATAAAATAGAAACAAAAATCATGATATTAAATACTATACTAGTTACAGTAATGGTAAAATGTGGAATCACACAATGTTATAGGTTTTATTATTCATTAAAGATGGCATGTTTAATTCGCTTTTATTTGGGTTGATGTTCATAATTATAATGAATAGAATTTTGTAAGGTTCAGTTATTTTAAAATAAATTAGTTACAGTATTTATAAATAAAATTTACACCTTCAATCTTATATTTTTAAAATTCCTTTTAACTGTACATTCTTTTAATTATAAAAAAAACTATGACCATAGATTAGTAATATATAGAAAGTAGTTTGGATCGATTAAATATAAGTAAGATAAATATATCAATGTTATCTAAGTTTTAATTAATTTATTTATTTTTGTTGGAGTTTATGTTAATGGAAAGTGTTGTCACTGTAGGACTAAAGTTAATGGGAAAGTTGTTGTCCTTTCGTGGATCTCGAGTGTGCTTAATAAAAGGAATTGTGTAAGGTATAATCATTTTATTCAAAGATGGAATGAACCAAGTGATATAAGTCTATTTATTATTTATTTAAATGTTAATCCTATTTTATAATAAATAATAAATGTGGACCAATAACTTTCCAGTATAATAATAATAATAATAATAATTTATTAAGATTAATTTGTTAGGATTATTAAAACTAATTCCATATTTATCAAATATTATATATAACAATTTGAAGGTCAAGTTAAATAATTAACATTAGAATATTTAGTTGGGCTACTCATCCATCAATTAATATTACACAGTTGTTTAAAAAAAAAAAATTATAAAACAATATGTATGGTTCTAAGTATGGGATAACTTCTATTTAGGACTAGCCAAAATCTCAATGGCAGAACAATTTGACATCTACTGTGGGACAAGTAAAATTTTCCTACTTTCACTATACAAAACTTGAGAGAAAACATTATTTTCGAAATGAGAAATAATGGACAACCCGCGCCCAATGGAGGAACTATCTCCTGTACATGGAATGAGATAAATTTGAAAGTTTATTTCAGTTGAGTTTGAAATTTTATTTCTGTAGATAAACATTTTTTCACAGGGCCAACACTCTTTTCCCTTGAATTTTTTGATAAATTTTCCCAAGGTTTTTTTTTAATGAGGTCACACCTCAATAAAATTCCTATGTTTTCTTTAAACCTTGTGTATTATTTGTTAGATATTGAATACATAGGTCGTAAAAACATGACTGAAAAGGTGCATGTTAATGAAATCGCAAAAACATGGCTGAAGAGGCGCATGTTAATGAAATTGTAAAAACATGATCGAAGAGGTGCATGTTAATGAAATTGCAAAATCATGACCGAAGAGACGCACTTTAATGAAATTGCATCAACATGACCTAAGAGGCGCATGTTAATGAAATTGCAAAAACATGATGGAAGATGTGCATACTAATGAAATCACAAAAACATGGCTGAAAAGGCACATGTTAATTAAATTGCAAAAAAATAACCAAAGAGACGCATGTTAATGAAATCGCAAAAACATGGTTGAAGAGGTGCATGTTAATGAAATCGCAAAAACACGACTGAATAGACATGTTAATTAAGATCGCAAAAACATGATCCAAAGGCATGCTAATAAATTGGAAAAACACAACTAAAGAGGTGTGCATTAATTTGGATTGCAAAAACACTAATGAAAAGGAATTTCTCAATTACAAAATACAACCCTATTCGGTATACAAATGTATGTTTTTTTAAACAATATTTAAAAAGAGATACTAACGTGATTGAGTTGAGATCGCAAAAAAAATATAATCTCTCAAATTTCCTAAACATGACCGAGTTTGACCTACAAAAAATTTGATTATATGTATGTTACTTGAACTCTCTCAAATTTCCAAAACATGATCAAGTTCAACCTAAAAAAATTGTTTATAGGTATGTTACTTGAACTCTCAAATTTCCAAAACATGATCGAGTTCGACCTAAAAAAAACTTGTTTACATATATGTTACTTAAATGATTATTTCAAAATCAATTTATGCTCATAAAATTTATAATATACAATTCATGGATATGAGTAAGCCAATTTTAATATTGAAAACAAATACGAAAATATTACTTCTCAATAAATTTAGGATAAAAAGGACAAAATAATAATAATAATGATAATTTTTTTCATTTAATTATTTATTTAATAATAATTTAACATAGTTATTATATTTAAAAATAATTTATTTTAAATTTAAAGCTTTTTATATTCATATAAATGATTTTCAGTTAAATATATAATAATTAATTAATTAGTTATTTTATATATTTAAATAATTAGTTATCTTTTTAGAATAAATAAAAAAATGAAGTAAATAATTTAATTATTGACCCAAAATTTTGTGGAGAAATTTATACTTAAAATATAAATAACTATATTTAAAAATAATGATCTGATATTTAAAATCATACAAAATTCAATAAATTTTACGTGACTTTTCTACTTTTATTTATATTTTTTCTTAATCAATAATGGTAATATTATAATTTTATTTTCTAAATTCAATTTTTTTATATAAAGTAAGTGTTTTTCATACAAGAAAAAATATACCTAAAAAATTTAATGA
>Ga0099825_1000102_pt1 | contig 60062 bp, 25 predicted proteins | sample SiratroredBW_FD_76838 | JGI IMG/M metagenome (GOLD analysis project Ga0099825, IMG submission 76838) | Root nodule microbial communities of legume samples collected from California, USA - Siratro red BW | ecosystem: Host-associated > Plants > Roots > Nodule | place: USA: California | collected...
TATATATATATATATATATATATATATATATATATATATATATATATATATATATATATATATATAGAAAATAGGTATTGCAATGAAAAGTGATGACACTGAAAATCACTGTACTTACGTTATCACTGCAAATTAATGTAATTAATTATTAGAAAACGGTGCATGATACTCTAATGTTACAAAGATTCTTTAATTGATAATTGATTTTCTATATTCCATTCATTATACAATTTTCAACATTGATTTTAAAATGGTAATCAACAAAGATGTCATATATATTTCAAACAATGTTCTCAGGCGTTATGCAAAGAGAGGCAACAAATGTAAGTAACTAACAATCGTCAGAAATGTTACAAAAACTCATTAACACTGTTTCTTTTTCCTAATCATAGAGCCACACATATTTGTAGTGTTGAAGAGGTGAATGGTGAGATTGCAATTCGAAAGGTAGAAGAGAGAGGAAAGAGCGCAGCCATGTCAAAAGTATCATGGCTGGTAAAAATGATAATTATGGTGATGATGATGATCATCACAGTGAGAGGAGTTTCAATAAACTATGAAGAAGCATTAGGAAAGAGCATTTTGTTCTTCGAAGGTCAGAGGTCTGGCAAATTGCCACCTTCCCAGCGCATGAAATGGCGGAAAGATTCAGCACTACATGATGGCTCGGATATTCATGTAATTAAATTCTCATTTTATTTCTCAGGTTCTGTAGCTTTTTGCTCTTGCTTCACCTTCGTATTATTTGTTTAACAAAAAAAAGTCATTATTTCAAGAACATCTTTTAGTTTTGTGGTATCTTGTTAACATGTAAAATAAATATTATTTTTTTCTACATTTAAATAATATCGAGGAACAAAAACAAGACCTTAATTTTGGGGAAATAGAGAATTCTTTTTTTTTAAGTGAAGTAAAACAAAGATTTACTATTTTAACAGGAGATAAACAAATATTTAAGATTTAAAATGATAGAAATCAAAACAGATCAAGAGTTAAAAATTAAAGTATTTTTCTATAATTATTTCACTTTTTCTTTTTAAAAATCCGTTCACAATCCTACCTATTTCATTCTTTAGAAATTTGGATTTTTCTCCCAACTTTATTATATTCTCATTACCTTAAATTTTAAATTTAAATATTTATCTTTTGTTAGATATACAATACCATTTGCCCATATACAATCTTATAATAGTCAAATGAAAGGCATTTAATATACGTTCCTCAAAGTATATTTTTCTTTTTTTAAATATGAAGTCTAATCTTATTTATCTGAAAGTATACTACTAAATAGCCTAAACAACCCATTTCCTTAATTTTTATAAATGAATCGAGTGAATGAAAGCATTCATTGCATGATTATTACTATAACTAAGCATGTTTTATTGTATAAATTGGATGGCATCAGATGAACATGGTGGGTGGATACTATGATGCTGGCGACAATGTAAAGTTCCATTTTCCGATGGCATTCTCCGTTACTATGCTAGGTTGGAGTGTGGTAGAATTTGGAGATTCGATGGGTTCAGAGCTGAATAATGCGTTGGATGCAATCAGGTGGGGAACTGATTATCTCATGAAAGCCACAAAATTTGCTGATATAGTTGTGGCACAAGTGGGCGATCCAGTTGGCGACCATGACTGTTGGGAGAGACCAGAAGACATGGACACTCCTCGAACCTCGTACTATGTCACTCGAAAGAATCCAGGTTCAGACCTCGCTGCTGAGATTGCAGCTGCACTTGCAGCATCTTCCATTGCATTTAGGTCAAACGATGCTTCCTATTCCAAACTTCTTCTTAACAGAGCTATCCAGGTATTATTTCAATTTTACATACTCAATATTAAGGCCTTTTAATAACTTCTCTTACTTAGGTATTTGACTTTGCAAACAATTATCGTGGATCTTATACTTCCAGCGTAAGTAAGGGAGCATGCCCCTTCTACTGTGGTTCTAACGGCTACATGGTATGTGTTTGTGTTTCACTCTAATATGATATTCCTAATTGTTTTCACAAAGAACCAAATACAAATTATTACTATATATTATCATGCAAAAATCAGGATGAGTTGATTTGGGGAGCAGCATGGTTGTATAAAGCAACAAATACAGCCAAATACTGGGATTTTGTAAAATCAAACATTCAAACACTGGGCGCCAATTTTTTTGATTTTGGATGGAGTGCCAAACAGGCTGGCATAAATGTGCTTGTTTCTCAGGTTAGTTTAGGGTTTAGGTCTCGTGAAATTCATGTAACTTTTGATTCAGGTTTTTAAAAAATTGTTGATTTTGATTAAATTTTAACCCTTGGAATCTTGGCAGTGGGCGATGGGTGATTCAGCCAGTGCAGACCTTTTCATTCCTAAAACAGATGCCTTAATGTGTTCTTTGCTGCCGAATTCACCTAACAGATCAGTGTACTACTCTAAAGGTATCAAACAACATTAAAAATTACTGAAAGAGTAATTAAAAATCTTTGAAATCTTGTACTATAATATTGTTAAACTTTCACTCATAATTGATTAGGTGGTCTTCTATTCAAACCTGGAAGTAGTAATATGCAGCACGCGACAGCTCTGTCATTTCTCTTAGTTGTCTACGCACGCTACATGCATGCAGCGAAGAAAACAATACCCTGTGGGAAAGAAGTTGTGGATCCGAATTGGCTGATAAATATTGCAAGAAGTCAGGTATGGACTTGGATTACATATATATGCAAGTGGAAGTAGAGGATTTGTTGCTTTTTTTTCACATTATGCTGCAATTTGTTTTCTAAATTCTCATAATAGGTAAAAAAATAATTTATTCCAAAATTATGAATTAATGAAATTGTGTCACTGAATCACGATTTAAAAACGGATTTGTTTGATTATGCATACGATACGATGATTGTAGGCTGATTACATTCTGGGAAAAAATCCACTGGGAATGTCATACATGGTGGGGTATGGAAGGAAGTTTCCTGAGAAGATACACCATCGTGGATCAGTCTTACCATCTGTTGGCGCACACCCACAACGTCTTGGGTGTAGAGATGGAGATAAATACTTGAACTCAGATGAACCCAATCTGAACGTGCTAGAAGGAGCTCTTGCTGGAGGACCAGCAGATGATGATTCCTTTCAGGATTCCCGTTATAATGTTTCTCAGTCAGAACCAACCACCTACATCAATGCTCCTTTTGTTGGTGTTTTGGCTTACTTCAACAAACCCTCTCTTCATCCTGCTACTGTTATTTAACACATTAGACCAACAAATAGCTTAATAATTAAGGATATGTCTAGAAGAAAAGACAAATGTAGTTCTGTATATAAATTTTCAATAAATAATTAATATAAAAGCTTCTAATACTTTCAGACTTCACAGCATAACATACAGTCATTTAATATTAAAATAAATTATTATTTTATTATTATATAATATTTTATTAAATAAAATAAGTGTAAAGGAACGTAATTCATAATCAATGATATCAAAGTATAATTTTCCTAATATAAATTTATGTCTTTCTTTCTCACCATTTCTTCTTATGTTTTTTTTTTTCCTATCCTCTTTTTATATGTCTTGTAGCTAAAAAGTTGGATAATTCTTAAAAAATATATACATGTTAGTGTATAAAGGTTTTTGCACTTTATTTTTGGTTGTTAAAAAAAATATAAAATACAAATAATAATTTCTTTACAATTTTTGAAATAAAAAATATATTTGATTTTAACTGTATTATGTTAGAAATCGCTGAAAACTTGTCTAGTATATGAAATTATCAACGGATCGTATGATGAAAGATAAAATTATGAATCCATCGTGTACGAATACAAAATCTTGTCTTAAATTTAAGATATAAGACAAATTATAATGTGTCAATACTTTTTAAGAGATAGGAAATGAAAAAAATATAAATATGAATACTTAGAGAAAGAAATCATATATTTTGAGGAAGGGAAATAATAAAACTTTAGCGTCTTAATTTTAATTTTTAAAAATTTGCTGAGCGAATTAAAATAAATTAAGCGAAATTAAAACAAAAGTTTTATTTCATTGTTTTTAAATTTAATTTTATTAGCTAAATTTGTAAAAGTTAATTAAACCAATTCAAGTCACAAAGTGTAGTTGGTTGTTTAAATATTATTTAGTTATCTAAATTTCATTTGCTGAAAGGAGTTATGCATTTACATCATTTTCAACAAATAGTTCTAGGATTCAACTTAACCACTTTACACACTTAAATGCACAAATATAGTTACTTTACATCATTTCCATATTCATTCCACTATAACTAAACTTGATCATATAAAACTCAATATAAAAATCGATCATATAAATTTAAATCATCACTTTAATTCTCTTAATGAATCTTAAACTTCAATTTAATTTATTCTTCCCTTAAACTTACACATGTATTAAATTAAACAAAAAGGAAATACCTACCCAAGACTCAAATTTCCCATTTCAGCTAAACATGATGAAATTTTTCATTAGTCACTTTCCAAATACATCCTTAATACAACATATGAAAAAAAAAAATCCTTAACAGAACAATATTGCAAAAATAAGTTTTTTTCTTTATTTGAAATAGTTAGGAAAGGATTGAAGATCATCTGGAGATTAATATATTTTTTTAATGGCGAAGCTGATCACCTGGAGATGAAAAATATTACAACCAGACCATGCCAAAATTTAGTCAAGAATCAAACTATTTCGAAGAATCACTTTTTCCTAACTAACCAAATTAATACTGAGCTCAAACATTAATAGAAAAAGAAATTGAAATATTAATAGCAAACAAAGGCAGCCTAATGTAATTAATTGTCCGAATGCATAAATATTTTAATATTTCTATCCATAATTAATTTTATTTTCTATATTTGACTTAAAAAAATTATGACTTATACGTCACCTTTACAAGAACGTATGAAATTAGAGCTTTAAAAGATCATTTTTTGACATATAAAATATTTCATATTTTTAAACAATTATAGTCAGAACTTTATAATTTGAATTTTAATATATGCGTATCATAAGATTAAATTTAAAATATTTGAAAATATTTTTTAAATAGAAAGATACAAAATAATTAAAATATAATTATTTTATTAGAGTAAAAATTATGAAAAGATTTAAAAGTAATACGACACAAAGACTCAAAAAATAAATAAAATCATATAATGAATTCTACAATAAAAAATAGAAAGATATAAAAAAAAACATTGTTAAATTTTGGAAAACATTTAAAATTATAAGTATTAATGAAAAAATTAAATAAATATTAAAATCAATACCATTAAATTTATTTAATTAATGCTATATATAACTTTCTTATAAAGTATTCGTTCCTATTCTGAATAGTAACCTAATAATGTCCGAAAATGTCCTCTTAGAAAGCAGTATACACCTCTCAATATCAACGCAAATATCCAGTGTAATTAGAATGATGGTATATGAATATTTTAATATTGCAAATATTCATTTAATCGATACTTTATTTGATTTTCTATAATACTTTTTTTTATTATTTATATGACGTGTGTATAAAGGGATTGTATTGCAATCCAATTGGAGCATAAAAATTAAAAAAGGTCAGGTATGCAATTGGATTACATATATGCATTAAAGTTATATGAAAAAAAATATATTAAAAACATCAACGAGTAAATAAATCATTAATTAAAATATAATTCTTTTATTAGAGTAAAAGTTATAAAAAGATTTAAAGCAATACGATACAAAGACTTAAAAAAAATTAAAATTTCACATGATGATTTCTACAATAAAGATATCTGGTAACTCACTTTAAAAAAAAAAAATACTGTATTCAGTAAATGGATGACACTAATTGACGAAGTATGAGAAATGCAAATTGCGAAATGGAGGGAGACAGCGGGACCAAGGGGAGAGTAAAGTTCAAATTCTCTTTCTCTTTTTCATGATTTGCATTGCAGCAACCACTTGCCCCACTGCCTTCTTCGATCCTATCTCATTACATCGCAAATTCATATTCCTTTTATGGATTCAAATTTCAGAGAGGAATGGACCAAACCCAAATTCTTCCCTTCTCTTCTTAATTACAAATTGTACTAGTTACTATTCATGCTGAAATTAAGTGATGAACATCAAACTAAAGTCTGAAATTAACACCATATGATACAAATATTACGGTTTAAATATAGGGACTTAAGGGACATAAATACAATACAGTAGAAAAACATAAGTTCTTGGAGCCCCTCTCTGGAAACGTATTTTCTTCAAGGGTTTAACCTTAATGTGACCAAAATAATTTAACCTTATTACGTTTATTTTCTTCAAGGGCGTCTTCGTTTCCTTCTCAATTTCAATTGCAATTGTCTGCATCATGAACAATCGGACTGTATTATTAAAAATGTGACGTTCTAACGCCTTCTGAAAAAGAAAGTATGGTGTACCCCACATCACAAAATTATTTCTTCTTTTCTGCCAAAATATCTTCTGCAGTCTCCAACCAACGATACATTATGGATAGGCTCTGATATTGAGCAATTATTCTTTCTGATTTAAATATATAAATATAATCAAGGTTTAACTAATTTTATCATCTTTAATTGATTTTTTTAAATATTTTCACTTATTTAAAGTTTATTAATTGTTTCCTTATACTGATTCAATATTAATAATAGAAAAATGAAAAGGTTGTATATAAATATAGTTTGTTAAATTAAATAATATAAATTAATTTTTATTAATATGTAAATTATATTTAAGTCCAGATAAAATATATAACAGGAAGAGTAATAGTATTTGGTTAGAAGCAAGATGCTCCATATCAGTAAGCTAAATATGATTGGCTTAGGAAGCAACCACCATGCAGAAAGTTTAACCGCCGCCATTTGTGAGTCAAACTGTACTACGTACGGCAATGTTTTTGAACCCTTATATGTTTTACTACTTCTGAGCTAAACGCCAGTAGTAAGAAGGAGACAGACACACATAAATAATTGGTCTATGTAAAGGAGTTGATTTAATGCTGGATTTCAAAATTGCAAGTTTTTACTACTACGTACTATGCAGGAAGTGTATATCCAATGAATATGCACAAACATGGGAAGAAAACCACAAGCTCAAATTCAATTCAATATGAGACGTTGCAGTCAATGTGGGTTGACATGTAAGGTGACCCACTCACATGGCAGTCATTTTTTAGACTTTAATTTGAGGGGAACCAAGAGAACCCCACTGGTCCAAATTATTGGAGCTAGCGTGATTAGATAAATCACGTCCCTCTTTATAGTTTGGGCAACGTTTTAAAAATCTTTCTTTTCTTCCCAAAATATCTGTTTGTCAAAAACATCTTCCTAACGAGTTACGTCATTTGAACTGTATGGTAAATATATATTTGAATCCTATATATATGGGATATCTTCCTTCCATTTTTTTCATCAAACCAAACTAATCATAATCGAGGTAGGAATACAATGGAGGCTATATCTTCCAAGCACCTTATCACATCCCTTTTGATAATCATTGCTTTCACAGCACACAGTGCTAACAAAGTTAGTGGAAGAGCATACCAAGAAGCGAGCACAGTGTTCATCAGAACATCGTGCAGTTCCACAACATATCCAAGACTCTGCTACAGCTCCCTGGTGAAGCATGCAGACTTGATCCAAACAAATCGCGTGGTGTTAGCTGGGACGGCCCTGAATGTGACTCTTGCATCAGCGAAACAGACATCGGCAATGATGTCGACGCTGGGAAAGAGACAGGGGCTGAAGCCAAGAGAGGTTGCGGCGATGAAGGACTGTGTGGAAGAGCTGGGTGACTCGGTGGATGAACTGAGAAGGTCTATCAGTGAGATGAGTAATCTGAGAGGGTCGAACTTCGAGATGACAATGAGTGACGTGGAAACGTGGGTGAGTGCTGCTTTGACGGATGAGAGCACGTGCACCGATGGGTTCCAAGAGACTGCGACGACTGGTGCTACCAATGTTATGAGCACTGTGAGAGGGCAAGTTTTGCAGGTAGCCCAATTGACCAGCAATGCATTGGCTTTGATAAATCAGCTAGCCAATTCCCATGGTTAACTCACACCAGCTACCCAATGAAGTCTGAACAACGTTGTACTTCATGTCTCCGTTAATCTTCAACTGTTAATGTCCCTGTCCCTGCTGTTACCGGGTTCGCAGTGTGCTTTCAGTTAGGCTCTTTTTGTATTGTCTTTTATTTATTTATTTATGTTTGTTGATGAATCACTTGTTTGATGTCAAATGTACAATATATGTAAATCTTAAATTTAAATTTAAAAGATGTACGTTGATCTTAAGATTAATATAGAAATTATCATCATATAACTTAATTTATGATCAATAGGATAGACTATCTCTCCCTGTATATTAAGAAGAATTATATATTAGGGGAGAAAATAAGTTTAAATTTAAATTAGAATTTTTAATAATAAAATATTGTGAATGAGATTAAATACTTGTATCTAGTCTTATAACGAATAACACAAATTTTATGAATTCAATTATTAAGAAAACAAATCTTAGGTGAGGTGAGGTGGTTTTATGGTATGGATATCGTTTAACATGAAACCGATCATGAAGAGAGAAGTGGTTTGAGTGGGAGAGAAATAAGCGGTTTGAATGGGAGAGAAATAAGATATCTACTTTAATGAGCGATTTTGAAAAGAATCAATCTATTTAAGAATAGAGAGAACCAAAGTGTTGGAAGTGAGAGAGAACCAGATATACTTTTACCAATTTAGGTACTTAAAATTAAACCAAATGTAATGTAAAAATATGTAGTTATAATTCGGAGTATTTAGATTTAGGGAAACAATATTATCTTTAGAAAAGCAAAAGTATGTGCTAATGAAATTTTTAATGTTATTCCATACAAAAATTGAACCTGAATCACTAATAACTATTCTAGAGTTTATTTGTCATACTGAGACACTTATATGATTGTTAAATATAGTAATATAGTAATTATAAAATACATTGATATAATCCTATTCAATAAATACACGTAATCGTAAAAATCGAAAAAGAAAATAAGAATCCGATGAAGAAGGCTAGAGTCATCCTCATATTAAAACAAGTCACCGACTTGAATTAGTTATACATGTCCCCAAGTAGTTGATGGGCCCTATATCATTAAATTGATAACCAGTAATGAAAAATATCAAACAAGCAAAAACATTTTTTAGTCCATAAATATCTTACAATTGTTTCAGAATTGACAATTGAGGATTGATAAAAACAATACAAATAATGGAAGATGCAATTTTGTTTTAATTTATTACGGCTAACAAAGGATACGCTGGTAGGAAATCAATGCGAGATATAGGAATAGAGAAGATGCTGCAAAATCATTTCTGATTAATGTTATTTATTTATTTTAATTTTGAATTATTTTTTATTTTAATGAATATTAAATTTATTGTTTTTAACTAGTATTTTATTAAGCTTGCGTATTGATTTTATTTAATTTTTTTAAAGTTTACTTATCCATTTTAATTAATAATTTATTTAAGTTTACTTTATGATTTTAATTAAAAATGTATCAAAAATTATTTATTTATATTAATGAATATATGTAATTTAATTCAATTTTTATTTGTCGAATAAAAATACAATATTGAAGGGGGGAAGGAGGGCTGGCGTTATACTGAAATCTTTTCGAATACTTTGTATTTCTTGCGAGGAAAATGGTGCTTAAAACTTTTATAAACACAAAACATATATAGATGAATACTTTCTTATTGTCTTTCCATATATTTTTGGAAATTGAAGAAAAAAAATTACCAAATGTTTTTCTTTTTTTATATTTAGATTGTGCGCATATTAAAGTAGTAGACTTAAAGTAACAAGCAGAGACAAAACGCGATATTTAAAAAACACACGCATAAGTGCGTTTGGTAGGGATGAAATGGATATGAAACAGGGGGAGGAACAGAAGTGGTTTGAATAATTGTATATCTATAGACTATATGTTACATCATAAAACTGTGCTAAGAGATTATGAGAAAACCAGAAAATTGAAACTGGTCTTAAAATGAGAAACTCAGAAGACTTTGGTAGATGAAATTGTAAAAACATTTTTGCCCTGTTTTCTGTAAAAATATTAAAAAACAGAAAGAAAAAGTTTTCTCTTATAACTTATTTCTTCTTCTCGATATTCAATTTCATGACTTGAGACTTTCCCCTCCTCACCTCAAATCTTAACTGCCTTGAAAACAACTATTATTGACAATATTACACGTTGATTGATTGGAAAACACATTACAAAATTCAATTAGATATGAACTTTTATTTCATTTTATACAAATTTTGTTGTATCATATCATTTTCTAAGAACTTCCTACATGCTATACTATATTTAAAATCCAAATTTTAAATTTTACCTCACATAAATATATTTAAATGAAGTATTTCATAAAATTTAAATCTTAAGTTTATAATCTTAATTATATATTAGAAATGAGCTAATAAAATTTGACAAAGTAACTAATTTGAAACAATATCTTATATAAGGACGATAAAGTGAGTAAATATGTTATTTTGACTATAATTTAATAGGATTGGTTAATATTTTAAATCTTTCAATCCATTTATTTTACATAAAAAATGAAATAAAATAAAAATTAATTTAAAAAATACTTTTTTATTGTATTATTGAAAGGATGGAAATATGTAATATGTTATAATTTGAATCATTAACATTTATAAATTGAGTTTCATAATTATTAATTATAATGAAGTAATTTAATAGGTAAAGATAATATTTTTTTCTCAATTATATACTTAATTCATTAATTGAAAGCTTTAAGAAAATGTTTATATAATTAAATATAAAGTTAAAAACATTATCAGCTCATCCTTTAACGAAATGAGTTTAGATTTTCAACTTGTCTAATATAGTGAAACTTACTCATCGTATTTTTCATGGATCAACAGATCAGACCAAAATAAAGCAAACCGATCTATTTGCGAACCTAATATAATCACTTATTTTATAAATCAAACTACTAATTATATTTCTTTAAAAATTCTAAATAAACCACTAAGTAAAACATAATGCACCACTAATTAAAAATAGAAAATATTAAATATCTTGAATAATTGTGTATCTTGTGGTAGTTATCTCCTAAAAAAATAATATGATGTGACATGTAATTGCAAATTGTGAAATTGACAGTGCCTAAAATGAAACAAAGGGGGCCAGGAGACTGTCATGGTATTGCAAACTATCTTGGCTGGCTAGTGCCTTATTCAATCTTATCCCATTTTTGAGTATAGAAACTTCTTTATGGTCACAATATAGTCATGCTTATGTGTCAAGAGTTCTTGATGAAGAAGGTCTTCTCATGCAGAACCTTTCATTCAGTGACATTGTGTGTTTTAATGGTTGTTTGGAATTGGTAGATAGGAAGTTGAGGGACATGTGAATAATACTAATTCAATGGAATTTCAATAATATTGACCATTTAATATAACATTAATAAGTCCAAATGCTAACCACACAAAGGGCTACCTCTTTGTTTATTGACAGCACTTTTATGTTATGAATAATTGGAAGGCATTAATTTAAAACCAGATTTTGTAACATCATTCATAGTCTCCTAAAGAAAGTACTGTAGCCCGCGTCAATTCACGTTGTACAAGGCTAGTTTCAGCCTTTTATTTTGCATATAATATCTTCTACAATCACTCCCTTCCCATGAATCATTATTGTTTATTCTGTTGTGTGATGGGTGTCTAATAAATTTCTATTCATCTCATTCATATAGATTGTAATTTTTTAGTCTAGTTAGTAATCGGAGCTATTTTATAAAGAATCCCAACTTATAAGTTTACATGTCAATTTGGACTTATATCCCATGCTAAATGAATTAGATAAAGAATATTTAACCATAAAGTTTTATTTAAACTTGTCTTGGTATTACGGGTCTAAATAAACTCTAAATTAACCACTTAGTCTTTTAACGAATTTCAAAGATAATTAATATTTTGTAAGCGCTTTTTTAGTCTTTCGATTTATGTATCTTCTTATTGTGGATCTTTGTATCTATATAGTTTCTTGTTCTCGAATTCTTGATTTTAGTCTTAGTACGTCCAAAGACGCTCTGTTATGAGTGCTAATAATTTTGTAGCTAATTTATCTCATATTTCTACTACTTTATGATGGACATTTCATTTATGACCTTGTTCAAGTTCAACTTTTTGTTAATCCATAGTTAATCTTACTCATAAATATGATAATTCCAATTACCATCATTAATCTTATATTAGATGAAGACTTATTGCTAGGCTGAAATCTTTTCGATTTTTTTTTTATTTTTTTTGTATTTTCTTGTATTTTCTTTCCTGTAAAATGGTGCTTAAAACTTTTATAAACACAAAACATATATAAATGAATACTTTAAAATTTCAAAACACAAAACCTAGTGAACCTTCTCCGCTAATATCTTGACCACATATATAACACGGTAACCGACTGGTTCTTCAACCTACAAGTTATATTGCCTTGTGAAACTAATGTGTTTCCTAAACAACTATCTAAACCCTCCTTTGTCTTTACTCTAATTATTGGAGGTGTAATAGGTTGCTCTATGACATATGTATGTTGCGAGAGCCTTAATGTATCTAACCGCAAATCAACTCAACTTCTTTGTAAAATCCCCTCTGCATGAGTGATTTGTTCTCTCTTATTTGGATATCTCAAAGTTATAGAGCAAAGTTATGTTGAACATCCGCTCTCACTCCAACAACACATAAGGGTGCTCAAATAATCCAAGTGTTGTAGTATATATATCAAGATTATTGAGAGGAATAGAAACATCTAAGGGAGCTTCGTTTAGACAGAAAATCCTAAAGATAACTAAAATATATTGTGATATAAAGTTGTATAAATTAATACAATAGAAAATATATTTTTCTCCTTTATTATATTTTTCTTAAACTTTAGATAACACCCACAAAATACAAATGGGAGTATATTTATTAATTGATTAATAATATATTTATTTAACTTAATATGCGAATGACCAAAATTATACTAACTTTTTATTTACCTCTTCACGGCATGAAACAAACAAAATGTCACGTTTCATCATGTATGTAATTGATACAAGGATTTTCACTCCTGTAAAAATAATCTCACCTTGAATGAAATGTCAGATACATGAATTTTGGTTGAGGAAAGTGACTTCAGTCGCGTGGTAGTCATAGTTTGAACTTTAAATTTTTAGGGGAACCATTAACCCCACTGGTTTTCAATTATTGGACATGAACAGAAAAATCACATCGTTTCATAAAAACCGAACTTCTTAGTTTGGGCCACCTTTAGAAAATTATTCCTTTCCTTTAATATCTTCCTATGAAGAAGTTATTTCACTTTAATTATGATCACCAAGGGTTATAGTAAAATTACGCAAGGTAGAATTTTGAGTCCTATATAAAGGCTACCCTCCTTCCCATTTTTCCTCACCCAACCAAACTAATCCAATAGGAAAACAATGGAAGTCATTTCTTCTAAGCATCTTCTCACAATTTTTTTCGTAATTATTGCTTGTAGTTTCACCACACACTGTGCCGACAAAGGCACTGAAAAACCATACCAAGAAGCTAACACAGTGTTCATCAGAACATCGTGCAGTTCCACAACTTATCCAAGACTCTGCTACAGCTCCTTGGTGAAGCATGCAGAGTTGATCCAAACAAACCGTGTGCTTCTAACAGGAGCAGCCCTTAACGTGACTCTTGCATCTGTGAAATCGACCGTAGCAGTGATGTCAACGATGGCAAAGAGGCGGGGGCTGAAGCCGAGAGAGGCTGCGGCGATGAAGGACTGTGTGGAGGTGCTGAATGAGTCGGTGGATGAACTGAGAAGGTCGATTAACGGGATGAGTCGTCTGAGAAGCTCGAATTTTGAGATGACAATGAGTGACGTACAAACATGGGTGAGTGCTGCTTTGACTGATGAGAGCACTTGCACCGATGGATTCGAAGAGAGTGGCTTGAGCATTGATGGTGCAAACACTAAGAGCCGTGTGAGAGGACTAGTTGCGGTGGTAGCCCAATTGACCAGCAATGCCTTGGCTTTGATTAATCAGCTAGCCAATCACAGTTAACCACCTCATCACCTTCAAACTCCACAACAACTATTCTCTTCTGCTATATATATAGCTGCGAAAACTGGTGTGAGTGTTATAGAACTTCGATTATACTTATTGTGTCAAGTTAAATCCAAGGGAGCAACTACGTGCTGCTGTTCGATTTCATTCAAGTGAAATATTGCAGTATGTACATAGCAATTAGTTAAGAGATTTATGTCACATCACAGCTACCAAGTTTAAGTGTCTGCATAATTCCAGTGCTGTGAATTGGGTTCTTGTATTTTCTATTTCTTCTTCTCTTTTCTTGGTGAACTATTTTTATAACTATAATAGAGTGAAGTTCCTACCACAATATAAAGAGTTTGAACTACCTGTCTTTCCAATGTTAAGACTGCAGGTAGGTACCAAATACACGTGTGTATCATCAATTGGAAATAATACACATAGATATAAGTGAAATTAATATATTACGCTAAAACTAATTTATGTGTGTGTAGATTATCAATTATATATACAAAATATGTATTATGTAAGATGTGTTCATTAAACTTACAACAATGAATTGAGAGATTGTGACCATACATTACTTAGAATCCATAGAACCTCTCTATTTCATTATTGCGACAAGTTAGGAAATCAATGCATTTGACAGAAAATTGATATTACAAATGTCACGATACGATATTTTTTGGTATTTGTCATTATCATGCATAGTTTATATACATATATATGTATGTATATACTTCATAAACTTAATCGAAAAATTGAAATGAGATGACTAATTGCAGTTAACATTTGCTTTGGATTTCTTAACTTTGTTTGGCTTTATCTACTTTTCCTTATTTTGATGTGTTCTGTTTCTAAAAGGAAATTTAAGGTTTAGTTATTTTTTATCTGTTTCATTTAGTTTTTATATTGATAAATTTTAATTAAATATTTTAGTTCTCAAAAACTCGTCAATGTATGACTTTTCTGTATTAACGACCACTATTCATATATTTATTATTATTTCAAATTAAAAATTATAAAAACATTAAATTTAAAAAATAAATCTTTATAATAGTGCCATTTCTAAACTGCTGCTATATTGATTGTTACTGTTGTTTTAAAATTAAAAATCCACTAATAAGAGCAGTATCAGATTTTAATACAACATCCTCAGATTTTGACCCCACAACAGAGAAGGAGAAACACTCACACTTAATTTGATGGAGCTAGTTTCAATTGGTTGAGATAATCATTCATTCATGGTTCATTATTGTACGGTATTTGTAAATTTAATGTTTATTTGTCATAATTTCATTTAAAGAGTTACATTACAGTTGCTTCATGTAACTGTAGGAGTTGTCTTTTTTGCATTAAAAGCTCTACGGATAACTTCTGAAACCTGAATTATGAGTCCTTAGGAACTACATTCATCAGAACACCATGAAATAAGATTCGTACCATCCCCTTTGACAATGGCAACTTTTCTTGCATCTGAATTTTGGAGGCTAATTTTTAAATTGCATAAAAATGTTGACTTTCTAAATTTAAATTTAAACTTACAAGAATATAAATTTCGTGCATGTATGATAAAAAAAAATGTGGGTAACAAAACGAGGAGCAGAAAGCAAACATTAATTTATTATTTATGTTTCAAGAGTGAATCAGAGAATCATGTGCTGACCTTTTCTTTTCCTTAATCTTTGACACTAAGCTTAGAATAAACCAGCATGTGGCTGTGGCATGTGCCATCCCATCTTGTACGGTTTAATCTGCTTATGAACAGAGTGGATTTATCAAATACAAACTCAGCACATTTTTTTAATCATTTCACATTCCCTTTAAGCTTTCACACTGATAGCTTCAAATACTGATCATGAACTTTTCCTATAAAAACCCCATTAGGGTTGTACCAATGCAATACAAAGAGACAAAATGGCATTGCACACTCTCTTTAGAACACTCGTAGCACTTCTGTTCCTTTCAATCTTTCTCCAATTAGGAGCATCCGCATCCACAAGCACCACAGATTCCCTCAAAGCCTACAAAAAGTTCATAAATGATCAGTGCAATTCAACCACTTATCCAACAGTTTGCTACCAGTATCTCTCCCCATATGCATCAACCATCAAAAGAAACCGCCTAACACTCACCAAACTCTCCATTCATGTGGCTCTAAAAGCAGCCAAGATTGCAAAAAGCACATTCACAAAGTTGTCCAAGGCAAAGCTATCACATGCAGAAAGCTCGGTGATTGCTGACTGCAAAGAGAACATCAACGACACGTTGGATCTGCTTCAGGAAGCTGCTGATGAGTTGGCCCATTTGAAGGGTGCTTCTACTCCTGTTGAGAAGTTTCAATGGGATAGCATAAAAACCTGGGTGAGTGCTTCCATAACAGATGAGTCTACATGCACTGATGAGCTTGCTGAAATGAAAGTGCGTCTCTCACTGCAGAATAAGATCAAAACTACCGTTTATAATGTTTCTGGTTTGATTAGCAATGCCTTGGTATTCGTCAACCGGCTTTACTAATAATCTATATCAGTGTTCAATCACGTAAACCATAGTCGTTCAAGGTGTGTTTCTTCAATATCTATCTCTGCAACTGCAAACACAGTCTTTTCCTTCTGGGGATACCTGTGCTTGCGTTGCTTAATTGTTTCATGAGCCACTAAGGTTATTGTAAAATTGTGGCTTTCAGATTGTGATTTCTTATGTTATATATTACATGTACGTATCATGTTCTTTTTTTTCTTATGTTATATATTATTAGCTTCTTCAACATTTCACTCCCTCATTTAATTAACTGTTGAGGGGCACGTATTTAAGTTCCCTCTGAAAATATATATTTCAAAAAATTCCTTGGACTGCAGGTTTGATTGGTTTTCCATTCAAATGGCGTTACATGGAACCAAAACTCTTCTTAAGAGAAACTTGTTCATAATGTTCAAAATTCAAAAGTTTACAATCAAATGGAAATGAACATAAATGTATTTTAGTGCATTACCAAAACGTTTAGCAAATGTTTTATGAGGTCAAATACTCGAGAATGGAGTTCAAAGATAATTTTGTTATTTATGGTGATCTTATTTTGATATATAAATATGTATGGTCTTAATTAATAAAAAATGGGACTAATGCATAATGCATTTATGAAAAAAGTAGAATGGATTGTGTTCGTTAATTGTAGCTCGTGAGTAAAATAAAATTACATAATGTTTTGTGTGATATTGTATAGTATGATATTGTATAAAGTTGGAAATTGGTGGTGTAATATACTTATCATCAATTTTATGTGAATTAAGCATACGAAATACTTTAATTTAAATCAATAACTTTTTTTTATTTTTTTCACTTGTTAGTAACTCCTTGCTTTTAAAAATGAAATTAAATTGAATACTTGTAAACAAGGAAAGACTTGTGAACAACGGAAGAGGTTCTATTTTGAAGTCCTCATTTATTGTACCTTCTGACGTAACAGTTGGTCAAAATCATGTAGACCATAAAATTATTCATTATGTAACGTACGTGATTAACTCTGAAGATGCCAATATTATTTAGTTGAACATTTACTTAATTCATTATTCAAGTCATCGTTCACAATATGCTTATGCACATGTTAAAACATAACTTGAATCTTATAATTTACATTTCTTTTTAATTAATTCTTAGATTAAAATCCTTATTTATAATCATCATTAAGGTAATTTGCGTGAGAGATCCAGCTGAACTGTTATAAGAAAGAGTGAGCAGTGCTGATTGAGAACTACCTTTAATATGAGATCAAATAGAAAATGAGATTCTCGATGGTCAAAGTTAGTGTATATACTTATGCTGTTTAATATCTGTTTTGATATTAGACTTTTATTCATAATTTTTTTTTCTGCTATATCTTTTTTACATAATCTGTTTTTCTGATTCTGATATAATTTTTTTTTCTTCCATATCTTTCTTACAGAATCGGTTTTTCTGATTCTGTTAGGACATGGCCAAGTTTTGATGTTGGATTTTTGTGATTGATTCGTTCATTGGTGAACCACAGTTTCGAAGTCAGCATATTTGGAATCTTCTTATGTTTACTTTGTGGATTCTTGAATTGAAAGCAATATCAAAGTGAAAAGTAATATGAAAATGCATGTCTGAACGTGGTTGCAATACTTTTTCAGCGTTGACCTTTGACAAAGGCCCCTCATCGTAAACTTCAGAAACTGTGTCCCTTTCTTATGATCTTTTGATTGGCATGTTTTATCAAGAGATTAGAATGACGGAGTGATTGCATCTTACAAACTACTTTACTCGTTAATCATATCTATCAGTTTTTTCATTTGCTGCAAAAGTAAAGTTATTATCAGGATTACGAATTATGTAACTTTTGATTGAGTCACCCCATTACTCCAAACATTTTGTGCTGCGAGGGAAAGGGACTTGGTTTCAAAAACAAAGGATCATTAAAGAAATTATTGGTTAAAGGTCACACAATTAGTTGTACAAAAATGAAAAAAGACAGGCAGATAGCAAGGCATCTGAAACTCGAAGGTCAAGGCACTGCTTTTCAAACTAAACTAATATTATTTTTCCTTTGACAATTTCCAGTTAACTATAATACAAAGTTGAACTTTAAATTTAGGATCTTTATCTTCATCTCAAGAAATTATATATTTTAGGGAGAGTAATAGTATTATGTTATTTATGCACGTCTCGAGCCCCACATAAACTTAGAAATATCACTTTTTTTATGATGCAACATGTGCAGGTTGCGGCAAGAATCAATTTATTGGATGAAGTGTTAGTTGATCAACAGACTTTTGTTCCATCTTACGTTTAAGCATGTATTTCCTGCATTTGACACTGGGGATGAAGGATAACAATGCCAAGTTGGAATTTGATTAAACAAGTTATGTGGTAGTGTAATGTTGTACATCAAAGAATCCTTATTGTGATCACATTTGTGGGACAAAATGGAGTGAATGAATCAAGAAAGTAGACACAGCATATGGGTTGTAGTTATGATGATAAAGTCTTTGGATGTGTCTAATAATCCAATCTTCTGTCACCAATATACCCTCTTAAGAAGGTAGAAAACTGTATTCATTATCTGGTATTAAATCAAAAAGATTGTCACCAATATCATAGGGTTAATCATCCATGTGTTACACGATAATGCCCCCCACGTAACTGGAGGACCTGTCTCAACACTTACTATTTAAGAATTTGTTCAGACAAACTTTTTTATACAGACATTATTAGATAAGAAAAGTGAAATGAACAAGTTATAATCAACTTATTTATACAGTCAAAAAGTATAAATTTAGGAAAACTGCATAAGAAAGTTTTTTCCAAGTTAATATACGTATAAACTCATTTTAATTTTTAAAGAAGTTTGTTTTAATTTAATTTTTTTCTCAAAAATTTTGAGAGATATCTAAAAATACCCTAAAGCTAACAATTTCAAAACTATGCAACTCTTTTGTTACTTATCATTACAATATATTCTAATAATAAAATATTAGATTAATATGAATTATTATTATTTAGAATAAAATAATAACATTTACCAATTAAATAATTGTAGAGTGGTTATATAAATAGGTAAGAACAAGGACCAATACCATAATACACTAAACTAAATCCGCTCATCAAGATTGATCATACCATTGGTAATTTCTTACAAGATAAAAAAGTAAAAAATTTCGAAACGGCTTGTCTTAAAGAAATGGAGAATTTGTGACTGAATGATAATGTAAGAGACTTTTACACAGTCATGTATTATTTATTTATAATTTATTGTTTTTGTCTTGGAATGTACAAAAGAATATTGTGTTGTTTGTAGACACAAACTACAACATAACTTAATTCCAACCAATTGAGCACAACATCAAAGCCCAGAAGTGAATGGCACACCAGTGGCAGGCAACCATGTGCGCCCAGCAAGAAGGTTAGCAACTGTGAATCGTGATGCCTCATTTGGGCTCGTTATGATATGAAAACCGGGCCATCGTACCCTGTTTCTGGTGGATGAACCGGGCCCAAAGTTCTTGTACTCTCCATAATACAGAGTATTCAAAGCAAAATTAGAGTCATCCCATGGAGACCAGCCCATTGGGCTCACCATGCTATCTATGAACGATTTCATCACCACAACTCTAGAATAACGTTGCCAAGGCCGGCCCAAGAAGGTGTTGAACTTGCCAACAACGGGCCTGAGATCTGGGGCGGCCCTGATCTGAGAGTTATGGATCGAAAACCCAGTGTTCTGAAATGGGTCGTCTCGACCTTGGGCCGTGATCATGTTTGCTTGCCCATTTAAGGGCCTTCTTACGAGAATGACACAGTTTTGAAAAACAACAGCGGCATTTCCGAATATGAAGTCAACCGTGCCGTAGATGTAACATCCTCGGTAAAATTGTCGCTGTGCATGGACCATGAGGGTGTCTTGATAACCTTCTATGGAACACCGATAGAACACAGAGAGATCAGAGGCTGATCGAAGTGCCACTGCTTGACCCTTCAGAGGACCAGCCGTGTTTCTGAAGGTAATGTCTCTTGCAATGAAGTGAAGACCATCAACTCCTGAAATTTCACAATAATTCACTTTCTTTTGTTGCAAAAACTGCTACTATTAACATACGTAAAACATTGATAAAAGCTCAATCAATCTATATACATATGCTTAAATCGCAAGCATTTCTCCATGTCATCATGCCAAGTCTGTGCAATACATTTATTTAAAGGCATCATTTTCCTTCGTATACAAGTTTCAAGTATTCAACATATTCTTATGAGTAAAGATGTTACAGATATATAAATTGATTCACCTGAATACTTTTAATGGTTTAAGTTTTTCTAGCATATTATATTATATTCATCAGATTAAACGAAACACAAAGAATTCACACTGCAAAAGCATACCAAAACAAAATAAGACGTATAATAATGAAGAACAGGTATGTTGAATTCATCAGATAATTAAATAGATCACAGGAAAAGAAGAAGCAGTGACCTGCTGTGGCGGAGCTATAGGTGGTGTAGCCGGCATTGACGCTCCTGCCACTTGTTATAATGGTATTTCTCATGCCATCACCCACCAACATAATGTTGTCATTGGTCTTGTCGATCTCAATATTCTCTCTATAAACTCCTCTCTTCACGCGTATAATAAATCTGCTCTTTGTCCTTCTCCTTGCAGCGGCATTGATAGCAGCTTGAACAGTCTTGAAATGGCCCGAACCATCTTTGGCCACCACAAGATGAGCCCTTACTGAAGAAGACTGCAACAGCTTCCTCTCATGCATGGAAAACCAACTTGGAAATTCAGCCTCTGCATCTTCCGTATAATGAACCTTTTCGTACTTTAGAAATGCCCAGTTCACGTATAAGCCATTGCTTATAATCTCGGTTACGTTGCATCTCTCGGTTGGGGTCATGAAATCTTGAACTCCAAGTTCCAGTGCCCCGTTCTGACATGTTTCGATGTTTGTGCGAGCTGTGCTGAGCCACGTTTGTGCATCGAAGGGTGAACAGCTTCTCTTCTCCTGAAGGCCTGCAATGGTACGGTTAAGATGGAAAACGGTGTTGTCGTAGAGCTTCAAACAATCACGGAACACTGGTTTCTGCTTCTGGGTGATTCCGTTTTGCCCCAAGTCACGTGCTTTTCTTCGCATGATCAGTGCTCTCTCTAAGGCCAAGTGAATAAGAATTGTCCTGAATTCGGATTTATGTTTGAGTTTGTGATGGTAGCGGCTTTGTTGCATGTAGTATTTGCATGGCTCGGGGTACGGGGTTTGGCTGCACCACCAATCGATGTTGCTATTGTAATGTCTCTTTGATGTGGCTATTGAGAAAGCTGAGGAAAGTAATAACAATGGTAACAATGTGTTTCGCATCATTGTCATTTTGGTAGTTTTTCTCTTTTCTTGTTTGGGGTGCCCGGCAGTTATATATTCATGTCTTCCATGCACCCTCGTAGTAGCTTAGAGTGGGAGTTTCTTAATCATGTGCAAGTGCCGACCCTTTTGTTTTTTTATTTTTTTATGTTTGATGTTACAGTAGACGCGACGCCATCTAGATTTTCTTCATGGATACGGAATCACGTGCGTTTAGAGAGTGCTGCGGAGTCAGCACGTGGCATGTGTCATCCCATCTTTCACGGTTTAAGGAATTACTTATGGGCTTAGTGGAAGTACTACTCATTGGATGATTTGTGGAGAGACAAATTAAATGGCATTGCGCACTCTTCGAGGAAGTTCAATGCCTTGCCACAATCTCTTGGGCCTTACGCATAAAAAAATGAGAAGAAATGATGTAAGACTCACCAAAATCTGTGTTTAATTGGCTCTAAAGGGAGCCAAAAGTGCATACACCGCGTTGACAAAATCTCTGTTTGCAAAGTCCCCACAGTACTCCAACCCTTCTGTGCTGCGCTGTTTGTATACTTTCTTAAGTCTCACTATTGAAAAAGGGGCAACAGGTACTTGGCTTCAAATCAAAGCATGAGAAAAGAAAGAGATTATTTGTGAATGATGGCGTTATAGTTGTACATAGAGGAAAAAGAAGTAAGTTGCTTGAATTCTAGCAGGATTACTTATTTGGCGTACGGAAGAGTTGAGGGTAGCAAGGAATCTTGAAATGAGGCCACATGTACCATTTCAGACTTCAGATATTTTTTGTCTTTAAAAATTCCAATTGACTATAAAACAACTTGCCCATAAATTTAGGGTCTCCATTTTCACCCCAAGAAGGCTGGTGCAGAGTCTGATCAAATATCAATATCAGTAGTATGCACGTTTCTTAATACCATAGTCAACAAATATCATTATTTTACTTGTCCTTGGCGGCAGCATGTGCAAGTTGCTGCAAGGATGAATTTATTGGATGGAGTGTTGGTTGAACAGACTTTTGTACAATGTTACGTTTAACCATGTCTTACTCAATTCCTTGCTTCAAAACGTAAAATGTCAAAGAATTTCCCATTTGTGGTGTTAGAAATCATAATAAGTCAGACAATACAATCGAGAACGGCATGACAAGATCAACTTCTACGAATGAAGGAACTCATATTTTTAATCTCTTGTTCTAGCCGCCAAGGTACTCAACCCAGTAATTACGTGTGGCGTGAAGATGCACAGGTGAAAAATAATATATTTTCTGGTGTACGAGGCTGAAGACAAAGCCAAGCTGGAATTTGATCAAGCATGTTACGCGCTGATACTGTATACATCAAATAATGTCTACTATAATCACATTTTGTGTGGACAAATAGGAAACTGAATGAATCAAGCATCAAACATTTCCGGTGACTCAAGAAAAACATAAGATTAGGATGTACAGCTGCCTAATAATCCAATCCTCTGTCAACCATCATCGTTCTAACTCTCTCCATGTCCTCTAATCTGCCTGCATTTTCATAAATTCCCATAAGAAGTACAAAGTTATGCTCGTTGTCTGGCTCCAAATCAAATAGCCTGTTTGCAGCAATCTCCCCTATAGTTGGGTCTCCATGCAAAAAGCAAGCATACAATAAAGCTCCCCAAAGAGTAGGACCAGCAGCATTAGAGCCCATTCCATCCATTATGATGCTATAAGCCTTTTTAATTAGTCCTGCTCTTCCATAAAGGTTAACCATACAACCATAATGTTCCATAATTGGTTTTATTTTATATTTTTCACACATTAGAGCAAACACTCTCTCTCCCTCCTTCACCAAGCCTAAGTTGGCACAGGCTGATAATATTGAAACAAACGTTATTTTATCAGGCTCAACACCAGCTTCCTCCATTTGCTCAAAAAAGGCAAGGGCTTCTCGGCGTTTGCAATGTGCAGATATTATAGAATTCCACGAAACAACATCCCTCTCTGGCATTAGATTGAATATCCAACGTGCCTTTTCTAACCTACCATGACCGGAGTACATCACCATCAAGGAATTAGCAATGGACAGGTTCCAATCAAGTCCTCGCCGAATTACCCATCCATGAATTTGGACGCCTAGATGTAGTGATGACACACCTGTAAGAATGGTGGATATGCTAACAGAATCAGGTTCACACCCTTCCAAAATCATTTGGCGGAAAATGTTCACTGCTCCAACCTCAAGACCATGATGAACATAAGCAGTGAGGATGGAATTCCACGAAATGGAGTCTCGATGAGGCATCTTGTCAAAGACCTTTCGAGCCTTTACAATGTCACCGCACTTAGAATACATGTCAACAAGTGCATTAAGGACAAACCCATCAGTGGCAAATCCAGCACGAACCAAATGGCGATGCACTTCTTCCCCCACTCGAACAGACCCAATTCCCGAGCAAACTTTGAGAACCCTCGGGAAGGTGAACAGGTCAGGTTCAACACCCTCTTCCACCATTTGGAAGTAGAGTGCAATGGCATCGTCGTAGAGGCCCATTTGGGCATATCCTGAGATGAGTGAATTCCAGGGAAATGCGTACGTGTCCCTCTTAGCCATTTGATCAAACAGCTCGTGGGCCTCATCCACAAACCCACACGCAGCATACAGCCTAAGAAGCTTGGAAGAGATGCCAAAATTTCTGTGCAACAGGGATGTTGGGATAAGGCGGTGGAGTCGTATACCGGGACGAATGGCCTGCAAGCGATAGCAGGTTTCTAATAAAGAGGCATATATTTCAGGGTCGATTTTGATACCCTTTTCAATAGAGTCTTCAAGGTCTGTGATGACTTGTTCAAGTGCTTCCGATTGGGTTTGGGGAGGAGGTCGGCGATGGATAAGGAGTGGGGTTGATTTGGGTTTTGGGAAACGAAGAACGTTTCTTCTTTCTTGCCTTTCCAAGCGTCTCTCTTTCCAAGTTTTATTTTCGTTCCCATTTTTGTTCTTATTCTTCCTCCGTGAGCACAAGCTCATGGCATTTGGAGGGAACCTTACTAGCATGCCTATCATTCTCATTTCTTGAATTACAAATTGGGCATTTCGATGTCATAATCACAATATATATGTAATTCTAAAAACGAGGAACCTCATTTGTGGAGGATAGTGATCTCTATCTCTATTTTAATGACACTCTTTAACATATTTTGTTATTTGACAAGATACATATCATTTCCATCTAAAACTTTGTTGGTCTTGATGGAGAATAGATTCTCCTATTCAGAGACTGATACTCGGAGACAAAAACACTTTTCTAACAAATTTATTAGTGAACATTCAGCGAATTGGAGACCTTGTTATTATGTTTATAGTTCATAATAATTACGAGATAGAAGATAAAGACTAATGTCACGCACTGTTAGACGGGCATTATACATATATATATTGTCAAATAACACAATACGTTTAGGAATGTCAATAAAATAGAGATTACTGTCCCCCACAGGATGTAGTTCCTTCTCTTCTAGGATTAGCATGAAGTTACATGAACAAGAATATATTGAAATTTCCACAATATAGAAATAACAACGTGGGATTTATGATTTCCACTGCAATTTCATGAGGTTTGTTGACCTAAGAAGCGTGACTTACAACAGTAACAACGAATTTTTTCTCATTATCATTAGGAGATTATCACCTTGGCTTATTAATGAGACAAAATTTAGTTAAACGAATTTTGTCTCATTACATTAGGAGATGTAATTTTGAATTTCATGTCCACCATATTTTAGGGCACACTTTTGCTAGTATCCCAGGCTATGTATATGTATTTATCCCATATCCTAAACAGTCTTAAACGTAATAAAGTCATATAAAATCTTTAAAATATTAAATATTCATCAACTTAGTCTCCATTTATATGTTTTACTCACATTTAAGGACTATTTTGATGGCATTTTTAATACTCGATTATTACCTATATAATTTGCTTTCTTTAAAGACTATTTAAGAGAGAGAATAATATTTTAGGGGTGAAATCCATGATTAATTCTTCCTGCAAAAGACCAACTTGCTGGCAAAATGTATAGATGATAAAAGTCATGAGACACTTGAATTTATTGTTACAAACATACATACGGTACTAAATCGCATATTCTGCGCTTTATAAGCAATTCCTATGCTGTTGGAGACAGTTTAGCACCACCCGTAGGCCTTTCTCTCAAGGACATAACGCATGAGCTGTTTATTGCCCATTAGGCATTATAACGAAGAAATCAAAAAGGTAACAAGAGCCATCTCCTGTGAATGGTGGACATGCAAATACTAGAGCGGATGAGTTTAGAGCTACCAAATCCCAAAAGACAAACCGCCAGGAATTTGGAAAGATCTCGTAATCAACTGGTAACAATGTTGGGTTACCACTAAACCCAAAATTTAGTCAACTTGACAGTGCTCTCAGCCAAATCAAACAGCTTTCATTTAGCCTCGTGCTGCATGGAATGATGCAAGTCATTAGAGCTATTAAAAAACAAAATACATTATTTTAATCCAGATAGAGAGAAGCCAAGGTGGACATGAAATTCAAAATTACATCTATACAACAAATATGGTGTTTTAGATTTCTCCTAGTTAAAAAGCTCAAACTGAAATAAATAAAGTCATGTTTAACTAAACACAACATACCGACGGCTGTTATGCTCCTAGTAAATGAAGTTAAAATCCAGTTACCAATAAAGAACTGCTAGTAAGCATGACCATAAAGAGGCAATTGTGTACGAGAATAATGCTTCCTAAGCATTTAATTAACGTTGTAGAAATAATAAATAAATCTATACCTCACACGCCTCAAAAACTGGCCGAACTTGCTCAAATATTTCATCCACTGTTCCTACTGCGTTGACCTGCAGAGATTAGGCTGTCACATAACTACGGTATAATTCATGTAGGGTACCATGTAAAGTCGAAACCAAAATCGGTGAGTTAAGCAAGAAAGGCATAAAATACTTTGACCAGAGGCTAATTTTTTCTCAAATAATTTCCATTGCATTTAAATCCTATCCTTGTATAAATTATACAATCAGACAAGTGAATCCCAAGGCCAATCATCATTCAAGAAAAACCCACAAAAGACTATACTGTGAAATTTCCCACTCAGAAGAACTAGCATCACACTTGGAAGGTAAGTAAATAAAAGACCTCTAAAAAATGGTAAACAGAAACCATTTCAATTTTTGTAAGTAAGTTGTCATGGTGAAATTCTCTATATAAGGCCAGTTCTCCAAGATCCAATTGAACATTGAAACCAAATATAGTTACCCTGTAAAGTTTCCCCTTCTTAGCATAATAATCAATAACGGGAAGATTTAACGCCTCAAACACTTTAAGACGATTCTTCACTGTATCTATGTTGTCATCAATTCGACCCTGCAATAAAAATATGTAAGAAAGCAGTTTGTAATCAGCAGCTGAATTTAAATGTCCACGGATTTAATAGGAACCTCATTCCGGCTCAGCACACGTTTCACCATCTCTTCTTCAGGGCAATCAAAGAAAAGTACAAAACGTGGTTCCGCTCCAATCTACATAATGAAGAGTGCGCTTATTTATTCAAAAGAATACACAAAAGAATTTACATGGGATTACTATTTTGTTCTAATACCCTCGAATACAATTTTCTACCACGACAATTTACTTCGTTCATCCATAGATATTGTCATTTGAAAACATATTCAATGCACAGAATATGAGGCAAATATATGGTAAATTAAATGCATATATATCAATTTATAACTAGAAAGAAGAGGTACAAGGAGGGCGGACTAAACTTCCTTCAGCTCAAATTGAAGAGGAGCAAGGTTAAAAGTCAAACTTACAATTCGTTCAAAAGCTATACGGTTATCCTCGCTTCTAGGGAAACCATCAATAAGAAACTTTTGGTTGTCACTAGCTTCCATCTCTTTTAGAATCAATTTGACAGTAACTTCCGATGGAACAATTTTTCCTTCACTAATTGTATTCAGAATCATTGAGCTGTTTTGGTGTTTTTAAAGTAAAAATCCCAAAGAAGCACCAACAAAACAAAAACAAAAACAAAATTAGGATAAGACAACATCACCCATTCCCTATCACAAATCATTTTCCTTCACTAATTGCATTCAGAATCATAGCTGTTTTGGAGTTTTTAAAGCTAAAATCCCAAAGATGCACCAACAAAACAAAAACAAAATTAGGATAAGACAACATCACCCATATTCACTATCAGAAATCATCTCCCTTCTCAAAAGTTCTCCAGCACTCAGATGCTTAAATCCAAAGGTTTCAACAATTTTTGCACATTGTGTACCTTTTCCACTACCAGGACCTCCTGAGTGCGAAAGAACAATTTTAATTATCATTTATTTAAGGAAACCCCCAAAAAGTAAAAAGGCATGGATAGCATCATGAATAACTTGATGCATTTCTTTAAATGCATTATATCAGTTTATTAAAATAATAGAGCCCAAACAGTTTTACTCAGTTGCATAACATGAGAAAAACGAATAAAATAATATAATAGCTTAGATTCTCAACTTGGCAATTGTCACCAAGTTCATCTGCATGATCTATCCTTTCTGCCAAATAAGAGTACGCAATTTCCGACAGAAATATATATATATATATAGTCTATCAAAGTATATGTGGTGTTTTAAGGTTCACATTCACATATTCTAGTACTTGACAAATTCATTTAGGTTAATACAGTTTTCTTTCAAGCTTCAAGATGGGCGAATATCTAGCTAGATCATGAGAACAATCAATCAAGTACTTAGTTTGAACAATTTCAATTATTTTATGTGCTACTTCCACTTACTTTGGACTATTAATAAGCTTTTCAGGATAATAGAGACAAGCAATTGAACGTTCAACATCCGTAATGCCTCAGTTCCAATACTAACCCTCCGTGATTATACTTTTCAATATCCTTGTTTCTTTGATATTAAAATTCAGTTACACAATCAACATGCATAAACTAAACTTCTATATCTGGGTGTTGAGATTCCACAAATTGTACAATAAGAGCCTTATCAACCTGAGCAGTGCACTTTCCACTGTTAAATATGAATAAAAGCCATCCATACACACTGCTAACCGAAAAATAGAAACACGATAAATGCAGAGAAGTGTGGAATTCAAACTCTGAGGCATTCACAAAATCAGTATTCAGTTATCACCTGGACTATCGCAGTTGTGATGGCATAAGACTTACATAATGATTTCACAACAATTTAAGAAACGTGTGATTACCTAAAACAAAAGTTATAAATGGAGCTACTTTTTTGGGGGAAATCCCACCCTTTTCCTGCAATGAAGGGAACAAAGAAACACGGTGATCATTTAAGAGAGTGTGTGCGTAAGAAAAGAAAATGAACCCTAAAAGTAGAAGAGATGGTAAATACCTGGAAGGGGGCGTGGAAGGTAAATCCAGTGGTGAATCTTTGGGGAAGCGAAGCGTTGGGTTTAGGAAGTTGCTGGAGTGGAGAATAACATCCAAAGAAAGTAGTGAGTGTGAGAATATGCATATATTAAGAGAGAAAGGAAAGTGGAGTAGAACATTTTTACCAGCAGCAGAGGAAGAAACAGGGATGATTTGGTTGCGCGTCTCCACATTTCTGCTTCTGATTCTGTATTTGATTATTATTGAGGTTTAGGGTTTCTTAAACGATGGTTTGAATGTGAAAGTTACGGTGGTCTTAGGCTGCTTGATCGGTGCCGGGCGGAGGAGGCACAAGACACATGGGACGCTGCTTTCCCTCCCTCTGCTCCCTCATTTTCCTTCTTTTTAATTAACTCCTATGCCATCTTCTCCTAATATTATTTCTTATTTTTTTAGTAATCTACAAAATATATAATATCAAAATTTATCTTTTATAATATTTAATGGTAACTTATATTATTTTTTAATTTAAAAAATGCAAAAGCAAATGCATTAGAAGAACTGTGATTTGCCCCACTACCCTCCCACCCTTTTCTTGGTAGATGCTCCCAAGTACAATATGCTCTTATTTCTAATCGCCATCTCAACTTTCTTCTATAATCATTTCTTTCAATCTAATCTCTGCTTATTTCCCTTTTTTTATATTCAGATAAGGCTTTGTTTACGTCTCTATTTATTATATTTATTCATTATGATTGCATCTTTAATCTCGTGTATTAAAATAGTCTAAATGTCTAAGCGCCATTCGTTTATTAAATTTAACTATCCTATGTTACTTTTTATAGGTTTGATCCATAATACTACATCTTCTGTTTTTAAACTATAACCAGTCTTTTACGAGTATTTTTCGTGGACTTTCATTATTTTAAAAGGATTGATTTCAAACTATATAACTTTATCAAATTCATCTCATTTTTATATTTTAAATAATTTTGAAAGAGAATTAGTTATTATTATGTTTAATTGCTGATTTAGTTCTTATAATTCTATAATTTTTTTCATTTCAAACCTAAAAATCATCTAATTTAATTTTTTTATAAATATAATCTTTTATTTTTTTAGTCTCTATCGTATAATATGAAAGAAATAAAAGAAATAAAAGAAATCGAAAACAACGCATACAATCGAAAGGAATAAATTTTTAATATAAAAAAAAATTTATTCTAGAACGAAAATAAGTAATTATTGTAAATAAAGTATTGTAGAGCAAAGCTGTCGATCATTTCATAAGCAAAACTTAATAGAGAATACTTATAAGTGTTTTTAGACTAGTGAAATAGTTAAATTAATAAAGTTTTCTGTAAAAGTACATAAGATTTAATGTTATCAATATTTTCTCGTTATAATTTTTAATTTTTTAGCAATACTACATCATGCCACGGGCAATGTTTGAAACGCTAACTATTAAACTGCAAAGAACAGTTAATAACACCCTGAAAAAAAAAAACTAAACATTCAGCCCACTGGGAGCAGAGTAGTCATAGGAGGAATAAATAAAAGGTAGAAAGAAGAAAAAATAATAATAAATGTGGTGTGATGATAAAAAAGAGATAATAAGATATTAGGCAAAGAAAATGAAATATAGTAATTAATAAGCCACAATTTTAATGGTGAAAGTTTCTCTATTGGGTAACAAGACACTATTTACTGAGGCAACAAGATAGAAGAATAGTACAAGGACTCTTGATCTATCAAATCCTAAAATAAATAAATAAATAATTGTGATTCTAAACTGAAAGTGACAGAAGCCAAGAAAAACCAACTATCGGACCATGTCGCATTGCATCTAAAATCATATCAATACAGTAGAGTGACTACTAAACATGCCCATACTTTTTTACTCTGGAAATCCAACTATTTGAGCCATGTTACAATCGTCATTGGCAGTGATTTCCTGGAGTCATTGAGTTGATTCCCTGGTATTCTTAATCACCAAATCGTAATTGATAGAAGCTAGCTGAGACAAGTTCTGTAAGAAAACAAGCAATAAAAGAATTTTCTTTAATCCACGTGGAAAAGTACGAAATTATCTTTAAGATGGTATTTGGCCACAAGTAATGTGATGTGACAATCTAGCTAAATTGATTGCTATGCATCAATGTTTGTTTAACTTTAGGGAAGGATTATATTTCTTCTTCTGGGCACGGTTTCAATGAGCATTTCCACTTCCCCCGACCTCCCAGTAAATTTGAAATCAAGAAAGCAAAGGAGCAACAAATTGAGGATAAGTAACATCCAATGGCAAAGCCTTACATTTCTAGCAGTAACAAATTGAGGATAAGTAACATTAGAGGGCAGGGTGGTGAAAAAGAGACAAAAGAGGCATTTCTTCACCCAAAATAGCTGAGTGGACCGACTCTTCAACACATAATAAAATTACGGCGTATTGATATACCAATACCATATTATCATTTCCGTGCAACTTGTATCACATGTCGATCGTTGTGTAAAAAACAATGATAAAAATATAAAATTTGACAAGAAATAATTATAAACCTCAACGGACATATTCTAATGTATATAAGTAGAAGTAACTTCTTGATACAACAAATGGAATTACTTGTACGTAACATAAGGAAGTATATGGAGAAAAGAGAACATCAGGCACGGCAAGTATTACCTTAAATGAGAAATTACTAAATGAGTACTGCACTTCAAGAGCTGGACCACCGAACTCTGCTAAGCTACCACACTCGTCACCCTAATTAACAAGTTCCAAGTATAAATGGTCAGAAAAAATATGGTCAAACAAGGCTGCTAGAAAAATATAATAGATAAAATTGCTATCACACGACAGATTAGAAATTTAATGTTAACTAATCCAAATTCATATTTTATGATGAAACGAACGGAAACATTTCAGCTACTTATGAAGCAACCATTGGAAGTACTTAGTATTACATCTATGGTGAAAGTAGAAAGTATTCTTACATCTTCATCTAACATATCGCTGCCTGAACCACTGCTGCATGTTTCAGTAATCTCATCAAAATCACTACCTCCGAGACAATGTTCGTCCTCGGGATTCCAAATGTAGCGGCTCATAAAATAACTTGTATCAAGAGCTTCAGCCGATGGAATAAACATAGCCTACAGAAAATGAGAGGAAATACCGGGTGACAAAACAAAAGATATGGCACAAACATATCAAAGCTCTTATAGAATGAGAAAGAACCTTTTGTCTTGCTAGTGTATCCCAATTAATATCTTTGAAGAAGGCGTGGCGTTTAACCTGCCAGAAAAAGTATATTTTTGGTTGCCTTTTACCATAATTTGCAGCTTTACTAAGCAATAAATAACTCACTTCTGTAGCTCCTGTTGCGCCTAATCTTTGGACTGGATTTTCGTTCAATAATCTAAAAGAGAATACACTGTCAGCCATAACCAACATGAAAGAATCACAACATTCCAAAGTTAAAGAGGACAACTTTTTCCAACTATTGCATAAATCTTTTAGAGGTATCATAAAAGCCAAAAACTCCAGAAAAAAAATTGTCTATACTGTTTCGTTACTTCTTCCATATATGTTGGCTTATAATACGTGTTTTACACGATTTGCTCCATGTGCAAGTTTCATGCAGGGATATTTTCCATTTGCAAGTTGATTAGCTTTATAGAAACTTTGCATAACATACCCAAAACAAAATTCTTTCAGTGAACTTGCTCCATGTGCAAGTTTCGTGCAGGGATATTTTCCATTTGCAAGTCGATTAGCTTTATAGAAACTTTAGATAACATACCCAAAACAAACTTCTTTCAGTGAACATGCTAAACACTGTAAAACAATTAATGCACAAAATGTTTACTATGGTCATAATTTTTCGAAGTGTACACTAATAGCACCATTTTTTCCCTATCACCAAAAAATTCAATACAAATCATTCTTCACTGGGATTTTGAATTTTAGGGTTGGGATGTAATGCACCTCTACTCTGTTAATGCTTACTTATTTATCAAATCATATGCTTCATAGCTGATCTCATCAGGAATCTTGGGCCATTGTATGTCTCTGTTAATTATGTTATCAAATATTTGCTGCAAAACAAGCATCCATGAGAAAGTGTTCAGATATGCATCCAATTTCTGAATAATTAAAAAATATATATATCGACCTCTTTAAGTTCCGACAAATTCACAGGAATACATATGATGAACTTAAAATCCACAAAAACATAACCATGCAAAGAGCATTGAGCAAACAAGCAAAATATGGATGTCCAAGAGTAATGAACCTAATAAAAATGACGTAGATAAAAGCAAGTTAAGGAAAAAAAATAACTATAGAAAATTCTGAGGTGATTGACAAAATTTAGAAAGCTCCTCTGTTAACTAGCATAAAATATGTCCCCGTATATGAATTGACATATATGGTGGTTATAAAAGTAAGCAGGTCGCAGGGAATTGACTTGGAAATGATTGAGCAAGGCTAGAAGATTTATAAGGATGCTGTGTTAGATCCTACAGGAATAACCGTCCACCGTATAAACACAACTCCCTGTTAAAGATGAGAGGAGAACAATTGAGCTATGGTATGCTCCAATTTAAGCCTAGAAGTATTTTAAATGTGATTCCAACAGCAAAAGAAAACGAGAAGAAAGTGAACGCTATCATAGATAGTTTTCTTTCATCATGAGTTCTGTTTCAACAAATTATTTTATAAGAACTTTCAAGAAAGAGAAAAAAAAAAAATGAAATTGAGTTGTCTAAATTAGTGAAAAAGCCAATTTCATTTTTTTATTGTTTTTCTCTTCAAGAAATTTTTATAAAGAATTTCGTCCAAATTATTCTTTCTAGTTATCAGAGTTAAGGACTCAACATATCACAAGAAGCTACCTGTGGATGTTCAGCATTAAATGGTGGAATGCCCACAAGAAGCTCATACAGTATGACACCCACAGACCACCAATCAGCAGTTACACCTACACGGAGAGCACAGTAAACAAATTATTTATAAAATAAATAATTTTGAAATAGTTTTGAAAGCACAGTAAACAAATTATTTATACAAAAAATTATTAAACAAAAGCATTTTTCGTATAAGATGTACTGTTTAATCAGCGGATAAACTGCAAACCATGTCCCATGCCAAGAAGTATTTCAGGTGGCAAGTAATCCGGAGTGCCAACCACCGATTGTCTTTGACGCTCTTCCCGTTTTGAAGAATGTCTAGCTTTTGGTTCATCGTCTCCTAGGATGGCGGAAAATGATGGCGCTGATAAATCATCTGTGCTGTTGATAAGACCAACCTTAGAGAGCCCGAAATCTGTCAACTGTAACAACAGAAATTAAGCATTTAGAAGTGACAACTAATGTTTTCGTTGGAACATTGTATGACGATTTAAACAACGTAGAAAATAAGGATATTAAAACCTTTTAAGTTTCCAAATTAGCCCCCGACTTACAGCATAACCCTTGGAGTCTGGAGTAATAAACTAGTTGCCTTAAAACTTCTGCTCGTTCAATTCAACCAACATAGGATGGTTCATTATACCCCAAGTAATAAGAGGGGACTGCGGTGACACGTCAGTTAGTAGTTATGTTAGTAATTCAGTATGCGTTATTCAAAGAAATACAAAAGGGGTTATCTTAGAAAGAATGAGAACGGGCCTGCAATTGATTAGGTACATCAAGGGTGATTTTACGTTAGCGGAGCAGAAGCCGTTTTTAAAGAGGAAGATGCGTTGAGAGGGATTTATCTCGTCATTTATGAGAGAAATGAGTCCTATGGGCATTCGGTGCGAGGTTAAACATTGTTCTTTGATCCAGATTCCATCAACCAATATAAGAGCTTGATCTTGGAATGGTGGAGGATGTTGTGGAAATGTCTCAGATTTATTCGAAGATTTGACGGAAGGGGTCCTTTTGCTGGCTGATCAAGGTAGACAATATCAGCCGATTGAGCCCATGAAGATATAAAACTATTGAGATTTATGTGGCCATTAGAAGGAGAGGCTCTCAAATGTGGTTTTCTTGCAAGGAGAACAAATGGAATGCAACCTCACGGGCTTTTCAGAAGGAAGTACTCAAGAAATTCCAACCTGAAATTTGGATTTGAACTGAAGACTCAGAAACGGGGATCAAGAAAACAGAAGCTGAGGAGAAGTAAAGCCAAGAGGCTAACGATGAAAGTCTCCAACAAAACTTAACAAAAGGCTGAATATGGGACTGAGCAGAACCAGTTGCTCAACGGCACGGAAAGGATACAAGAAAGCTTCAAAAATTAGTAGAAATCCGATATAACTGTAAGTTTCATATCGCATAATATAAGATGATATCTGGAGTATTTAAATGTTTGGTTCTTATCCTTTAATAGTTAGCTTTCGCAGGTAAATTTTGTAAGTGCTTTACTTATCAAGTGTCGTTAAGTGTGTCTGGGTGTCGTAGTTTAAAACTCCTGGAGTGATATTCTTGGTGGAATGAAGTCCTCGAGATCATGCTGCCTTAGGGATGACATAAAGATGAGTCTATTTTGGAGTCCATTTTCTCTTTGTGATCTTTATGAATTAGCAAAAACTTCTTGAATCAATCTCTTTTTCTTCAATGAGATTGAATTGATCATTGTGAGCTTGAACTTATTCAACTCCCTCAAGTTTCTAATTTATAGAAGTTAGTTTAGCTATCTTCATTATTTAAATATAATAACAAAGCCTATTTTAGTCTTAACCAGTGTGTCCAGAGGTTATAAATTGATTGTAATCCTATATACTTTATGTCGTAGGCATAAAGGACTGCGAAAACACCCCAAATGTCTATGAACTTTATGGTCCAGAACTAGTGTTAGACAATGACTCGGACAATTCTCTCCCCTTGAATTAGCTTTTAAGAGTTAATCCAAGTCCATTCATAGAAATTGAAACATAAAAGTTCAGGAAGAACTAAAATTTTAAAGGCAAATTTTCCAGCCCCAAATCAGGTATACATAAATACCAAATTTATAAACTTTTATCAACATCATTAAAAGCTTAATAAAATGCTTCTTTGAAGTTCTACTTTCTGGTAAAAATGCAATATGAAAGGACACAAGGAGACTTTCATTCAATATAAATGGACGAAAAAGATCAACAACTAAAAGAAATTTTGTGTTGAGGTGTCCTTTATTAATTGGAGAGATAAGGAAGAGAACAAGTAATTTGAATTAATAATGCTGACCTTAATATGGCCATCTTGACCAATCAGTAAGTTATCTGGCTTCAAGTCTCTGTGAATCACATTTAAGGAATGCAAATACTCCAATGCAAGAACCTGTAGATCGACCAAGAAGATAGAGGGAAAAGGATAAAGAACATTAACACAATTGTAGAGAGAACTTATTAGTATCATGGTGAAAAACTAATGTAGTTAGTATGCTTACAACTTCTGCAATATATACACGAGCCATATTTTCATCTAAGCAACCTAGATTTCTCAACATTGAATAAAGATCTCCACCATTCAAATACTCCATAACTAGATAAAGATTTTCCCGGCATGTGAAAGAGTAGAAAAATCGGACCTGTTCAGAGTTACATGAAAATTAGACCAGTGTGCCAATATGCAACAACTTCATAAATGAGCAGTACATTGCAGGTCTGCTTACCACAAAAGGATTTCGAACAGATATAAGTATGTCTCGCTCTGCCAAAATACTTTGAACTGCATTTTTACGGATCATATCTGCCTTTTTCAGAACCTACAAAATATATCAAAAAATGGTTCCAACTCATTCTAAGTAATCAGTTAGTAAATTTAACAAGACTTTTTAGCAGTTTCTTTAGCCATCAATAGCCAATTGGCAGTGGTCCACAAAGAATGCTCTTACAATTTTACAACTTAAAACGGATAATATATTAATATTTTTAAAGACTACATCGGTATAAAAAAGTCTTACAGATTTTCAAAAGCTATACAAGATTGCTATAATTTATCACATTTGTTCTAAAAAAGACTTCTATGATTAAAAATTTTGTAGTTTGAATTTTAGTAGATTTATATTGTAAGAATAAAAAGATTGGAAAGGACTTCAGAGATTTATGTTGGGAAAGGCAATCCAAATTTCCAAACGGTAATGAAAGCAAGTCATCTAATAATATTGAAAATGAAAATTCATCGTAATGCAATTTCTCATGAAGAAAATTATCAACTACTCCACATCAATGTCTTTACCGCCTTCTACAATGAGGGAATAAATTATGTGATGTAAAAAAAAAGCCTGATAATCAACGTGACAAGATAAAGAATGAAGAAAGTCTAAAGACTTTGGATGAAATTGTTTGAAAGGTGTGATACTTAAACATTTTATTAAATATCACATAAAAGTCAACAAAAATCCTTCTTATAAAATAATTCAAATGTATATATTTTTGAATGCTTAAATTTTTATAAGTTTGAAATTTTTTAATTGAGTAACACCAAGATTTCAATGTTATCTTTAAAAAAGTATAGTGGTAAAACATAGTACAGATTCAACATCAATCAGTCTATCATGGGTTTAAATCGGGTCGAGTGAAAGCTAAAATATTTTTACAATGGACCAAAAATTTATACCTAGCCCACTACCGGCCCACTCAGATTGAATTTGTGGTGGGCTGGGATGACCCACCAACTAACCTAAAAAGAAAAAAAAATCACATAATTGCAAAGATATTGATAAATTAAAACTTTAATTATTTAATTTACTGTATGTGAAAAAATTATAATTAATAAAAAAAATTAACTTTAAAACACAGAAAACTTAAGTTTCTGAGAAGTTGGAGTATCACTTTTAATTCTTAATTTATTACTAGGGAAATCACATGCATGTTACTTATATGTCTTCTCATTTTAGTCATAATATCTTATTTAATTATGTTATAATTTAATATTAAATTTTGTCTTAATAATTAATTATTTTTTATTTTTCTTTTAGGATACATGGAATGTTGGAATAATATAATTATTTTTCATTTAGCTTTTTTTAAAAAAATAAAGTAGGAAATTATTTGTTTGAATCAAAGTTGAAGAGGGTAGTAGCTAGAGATTGGAAGCTTTTATCCATGTGGACAAAGATAACTTTTGGAAAAAGAGATATGCACATTCCTTGGAATAATATCCTATGAACTCGTATTTTTTATGTGTTATATTTTGTTAAATATAAAAATTTTATTTTTAAAATTTAAGAATATTGATCTATCTAGCGTACCAGCTTGTGATGAGTTAGATCATCCTACTATTTTAACTAACTCGTTTATAAGATAGGTAGATGTTGACCAAGTTAAAGTGATCAAATTTTGACAACTATATTAAAAATGTCTTGATTATCCCAATTAAATATCACAATTTCTATCATTTAGAAGTTTTTATTGAATACTGGGACTTGTTTTATAAAAAGAAAATTCTCTTAAAATCATAATCTAGTTGGCCGCCTAAGAATAGATGCTACTATGTACCCTTTACAGCAGAATTTATGAATCTATTTATCTCAATCATGTTTTAGCTCTCTGCAAAGAAATCGTTTAATTTGATAAGGAAACAAACCTTTATAGCAAATAAATCACCAGTTGCTCTTTTTCGGGTGAGAAAAACTCGTCCAAATGCACCCCTACTTATGGGTTTTATTATTTCAAAGTCTTCAATAGAGGTTCGGTCCTTGGAACAAGCATTAATAGGGCTAGCACGAAGGCTACGAACTGTATCATCCTCCACTGAACTCTCTTCATCAGCCATGCTATTTGATGAGTCCACCTTTTCATCTTCTATCTGCCCGCAAAGAGCTATATATTTCTCCCTGCAAAATGAAGTAGCAAATTCAAGGTTAGGTTTAAGCACCATGCCAGTACCAGAAAATGAGTTAGAAATGCTAGAGCAAAACAGTGGGTCTATAAAAATGCTAGCAAAATCTTACAGGAACTTTTGAAATAGAATAAGAAAATAAGTGGCTGTTCTGGAGCAAAACAAAAAAAGTCACAGGTGCTCACTGCAAAAGTTTCTCTATTCGTCGTCCAAAAGTCTCCACAATAAGTGCATCCACTTTTCTGTCTTGAATGGCATATTTCAGGTCTTCTAAGCGATCAAGCATATACTCCAGAGCACTGTAGTCACAGGTGTTCACATTTGCAACAGCACGGGCTATTTCAACTAGCTTGCTTATCTGTCATTTGACAGTAAAAATTCCAAAAATAAATGTGAAGAAAATAGAAAAATTAGACTTTTCATACCGTTCTTTTAATAATATAATAATATATATTAATATAAGTTTAAAAGATAATTAAAATATTAATATAATTGATGGTTGTCAAAATATAATCGTCCTTTCATCTAATTTAATGTTTCCTGTGCAACGATATAAATGAAGAATTACAACTACTGGTAAGTGTATACCTGCTCACAACTTTCAAGTTCAGACAATGTTCTCCGTCCACTTAGTAACATTTCCACCTGAGTGGTTCGTGGTGTTACCAATGGTGATCTCGGTGTCAAGCTCCCAGCTGAAGATACCTTTGTTCCATGATTAGGTTTTATGAAGATGCGTGCTTCGCATGATATTCTGGGTGAAATGTTCAGATCGTCCATGACAAAAGTATTGTCAGGCTCCGTAGTAGAGTCAAGCATGTCTTCAGAGCATCTATAAGTCAGGTTATTTCTCTCTAGAGATAAATCGTTGAACTCTTCAAGCACACTTGAAGCGGCAAGGTCAAAGCTTTCTCCAGGAGTATCAGTGCTTTTCGGTGTGCTTTTTGGTGTCCAGGATTCCAGTATCCTTTCAATGGTCTCAGAAACTCTTTCAAGCCGCTCGTTTACAGTTAAACCTTTCAAATCACATCTATCCGCAATTGTGCATATTCTTGAATGCTCCTCCACGTGTACAATCGGTATTTCAACCTCACAAATCCTGCATATCATTGAATCCTCGTATGTAAGATTTTGCTGGTCTCCCCAGAATCCCCAAGAAAGCTTTCGCGTTCTTGATGATGATTGTGAATGTTCAGGATGACAAGAGGAAGTATCCAAATTTTCAGCATTTTCATCTTTGACTAGCAAGTGGTCCACTTCACGTTTGGATGGGGTATCTACAGCATCTTGACCTTTTCGCTTTTTCTCAGCAGCAGATGGAAACTTTCTCCAAGAAGACATCCTATAACTGCCAGAAGTTGATTCAACACTCTTGGCTGTAGTAACCTCCGGGTTGGCCATCGCAACACTTACTTGTTGGTCAGCCTTACTCTGTGTTTTTGTCGGTTTGTCTTTCTCTTTACTTTGCGACGTTTTTAACTGTTTCTCAGCTGTCTCGTGTCCAGCTGGAGGAATACTTGAATTCTGCTGTGCAGCCTTCAAAATTTGCTCAGGATAGACCCCAAGGTCGCTGAGTTGGTGAAGACCCAGAATGTGGTCTTGTTCATATCCGCTTTCCTTATGAAATTGCACTAATCGAGTGCAACGTGTGAGAATAAACAGTAGACGTGTATGAGCTTGCTTGAGTATCCCCACTGGTAATTCTTGACGTTTGTCATCTAGATTTTGAACAATAGATTCGCATTTGATCCAAAACTGGGTAGGAGACATCTTTGCACATTGTTGAGCAACAACCAACAGATCCTCCAACTTCTCTCTCCATTCACGATCACACACTAAGTTTTTTTCAAGAATATCCACCAAATCTCCAGCGAAACCACCCAAGTCAGAATCAACTTCTTCCTTTAATTTTTCAAACTTAGCTCTAATCGCCGCCATGACTTCCTGCAATATTTGATTTTGGGGGAAACAAGTGTTGAAGAATTTTATCTATTTTAAATTAATGAAAAGTAACATATCACAAAACTTGAACAAGTTAAAGGGAGTACCTCCATGTGGCCAAAGGCACGATGCTTCCAGATTGGAAATGGCCTAACTCCCTTGGAGTTGAGTTCATGGGAAAAGCTTTTGATATCAGGGTTTCTCTTCTTGCGTCCACTAGTAAGTCGCAGAATTTCCTGAAAACGTGGGGATTGCATTTCTTTGGCGAAAGCTGCATGATGACCCTGTGCAAAACACATGCAATGAACCTGAGCAACCTACATTTCTCCAACTATCGATCATAGAAAGGAAACAATTAAATAAGAAAAACCATTAATTGAGTAAATATGATCATGCACAATAATACATCATGTCCATCACCTCAAGCACAGGAATGAGTTGCGACTGAGCTCTGAGCGATTTGGATTGATTCAAATGACCTTTTCCCCCTAAAGCAACAACTATATTAGCAAAAGCCAGCACGAAATAATCACTAAGCATTTCGCTAAGTCCCAAATAGGAAATGAAAGTAGAATCGAGGGGAGATTTAACAATATAATTGGATTTTGTAACCTGAGAAAAGGAGGAGAATAGGTAGAAATGCAGACCTGGGTCTCTTCTTGAATGGGAATTAGATCTGGATTTAAATCTGGCGTCATTATTCTGTGTGAGGAAGGAAGGAGCGCCAACGGAGGAGGAATAGCGAAGAGGCGAAGAGGAAGAACGCGTTCGAATGTTATTCAGCCCTAAAGAGGAGGCGAGCAAGATGGAAGAAGAATCGGAGCGTTCACCTTCCTCTTCTTCCTGCTCCTCATCGCCTAACTTACTCCGACGAATCGGAATAGGCGGAATCTTCTGGAGTTTAGCTCTGCCGGCGGGCGATGTCGGTATCCCCGACGCCGCAGAATGGTCTTGGGCGGGTTTGTGCGAAGAATGCGGCGGGGGAGGGTTGGACGACATGGAGGCTGATGAGTTTGGAATTCTTCATGGCATTGTGAGTGTGTGTAGTGTGAGAGACTGAAGAGAAAGAGATTTGAATGAAGAAAAGATGAATTGAAATGAGATTAGAAATTCACGGGAAGAGGAACCAGAAGATGGAGACAGCAAAGCGGGATTTTCAGTTAAGCCCAGTTCTTTGAAGAATAAAGAAGGAAGATCAATCAATCGTGCTTCCCGCGAACCAAGTTTCTTCAATATTACGTGTCGTCTCTGTGTGTGCGCGGGTGGGAGGGAATCTGACCGCTCCAACTTCCTTAACCGTCCCGTCCCTATCCCCAAAATTTTTATTTATTTTTATTTTATACTAACAAAATATTTTTATATTTTATATTTTTTCAAATTCAAGAGAATTTTACATACTTCATGTCAATGCAAGACCAATATTACTAATCAAAGCATAATCTTTACATAAAAACAAATTTCAAATTAAAATGATATTTAAAAATAATCATAGGTCACTTTTTGGATTACATGTTCACATTTCTCTTACTACTGTGGCATTGCATATATAAATTACATAATACATATTGAAACCATGATAAGTGTTTGGCACGCACTTACTTGTACGTATGTCACAATTATTATTTTAATGTATCTACACTTTCTTCCTATACCTTTGTTAGAAGCCACAGAAAACTGTTTTTTCCCTCATTACATGAATTACCAATTTGCATCTCACAATTATTATTTTAATGTATCTACACTTTCTTCCTATACCTTTGTTAGAAGCCACAGAAAACTGTTTTTTCCCTCATTACATGAATTACCAATTTGCATCTGCACAACATTAACGTCACAGCTCAAAATTTCAATTTCTTGCATATATAAACTTACATCAATGTTCCTCCCACTCAAATTTGATTTACAAAAAGAAACACATGGTTGCCCCCACAAGTTTGGTTGGATCATCCACTGCCTTATTGTCAGTGTCAATGACTTAATGTAACAACACTTCGTTGGGTTATAGGAAGTAGAAAAAAGGGGGCTTGACGCGACTTAAAAATAAAAATTACTCGGGAATGCGTGAAAACAGAACACACAAGTAACTATGTAATGAAAATAATAAAAGCCGTTCGATTTGACCAACAAGGAGAAGTGTACACCTTAGAACAAGGAACCCATGACTGAGTTAAGATTTTTGCCGCGGGGAGATTAACTCGGAATGAGTTGAACCGTGCAATAGAAAAGAAATATATCCTAAAGATTCATCTTTTAACCTGCTGGGGAACTGAGAAAATTTTCACAATTGACACTAAATGAATATTTATCTAAAGATTAAATGCAAAAATTATTCACTTATATTTGTCTCTCCTTTTATCCTTTTCCCTTCCCTTCTTTTCACCTTCCCCTTCACTCTCACTCTATTAATGAAAACAAAACAAAAATCTGGGGGAAAACAAAAACAGAGTCAGCAGGAAACGAAGTTTGCACAGAATGTCAGTTGATTATTTCAAGTCTTCTTCGATCTCTTCGAACTCCCTTCTCTTTTATCAGCCTCTGCAGGCTTCTTCTTATCTTTCCTTTCTCTCTTCTTTAGAGCAGTCATGTGGGCCTTCAATATAGTTGCATAAGAAGCTTGAAAGCGTTGGTGATCCTTCTGTCCAACCTTTGCAATGAAAATCCAATAATATAAAATATTAAAAGTGGAAACAATTTATATCAACATGAAAATAAGGGGGGAGCAAATATAACCAGGAAGGTCTAGGAGAACTCAAATTTCTATAACACCACAAACATACATACGTACATATACATATATATAAATAGAATATGAACTGGAATCGGAAGGTCAACAGTTCACACGCAAATAATTTTTTTTCTTCTTTTGGCCTAAAAGAATGTGGAAAATCAGCTGGGGCAGACAGACAGGGTAAATCATTAAAGAGAAAAACCTGGAATAAGCCATCGCTAGAGTGTAACAAAATAACTAGAATTCTCCCTCGCCTTCAAATCAATCGACATTTTTTACAGATTACTATAATTTCATATTTTTCTTACTTAACAAGTCAATCCCAAATTTTAAAAGAAAATAAGACTTCCTTACATTTTGAACTTTGAATTGTGGCCTTCCCGATAAAATAAAGTTAATGCTGAGGATAAACTAAATCCTGATTAAATTGAATGACTTATACTCTTTTTGTGGCACTAACCATGGTTTTCAGAATTTTACTATTCACGATTCAATACGTTCTAGCGATCTACACATTCGTACCTCAAGATGAATCTTAATGACTTCACAGATACGTGAGTGAATCTATGTAATTTTTTATTACCAATTAGATTCAACAATTCATATGCTTTACATTTACAACAACTCGAGGGGAAAACAGTCATGTGAGCTTAAATTTTAAATCAAAAGGAATTTGAAAAAACACTTGTTTTGTTTTCAATGACTTCTGCTTAAGTTGTTTTATCCATTTCTAGTTTAAATTATGAGTTGAACACTATATATCATCTATAAGATATACTTGAACTAATTTTTTTATTGCATCTAAATCTAACAATTCGATACAAACTTACAATACACGGTTCAAAAAATAACTCAACAATCATAATTTGAATATCGATTGGATAACCTTGGCACAAACAAGATAAAGATTTAACAGCAAAAAATCTAGCAGGATTTAGGATAACAAGTTTAACTACTCAGCAAACTACAAAGTTTTCCACACTAGCAAGTTGTATTATAATAGATCAAACAAGTTCCACAACAGAGGAAACCCCCGCTCACAACTAATAACATTTGCAACAGTATTTTCCAATCTAAAAGAAAAGAGAAGGGATAATCTTCCAAAGAACTCATACAGGAAAGATTGAAAGGAGTATGACGTTGACCTAAATCAGTATTTAAGTTAATACCAGTTTCATAAAACCATATAAATCACTCTAGAATGGATTTCTTGAACCATTTTAATATCAAATCTTGTTTAAAAAATCTTAGTGAATCTGTTTTGATTTCTATAAATAATATAAAAACAAAAAAGAGGATAGAAATAAGGAAAGTTTTAGGTTTAGATTCAGATACGTACCGAAGTAGATATAGTCTTTTTCCCATCAGTGGCACGTATAAGGCATCTGTACTCAATTGCTTCCCCAGCAGACTCCAGTTTATTCTTTTGCACCTTAGATTTCAAAGAAGCTAAAATAGACAGAAACGAAATCAGTTTTGCAGGCACATTAACCACAGAAGTTTAACCCAAGCTAACAAGAAGAGAACAATTAACACCAACATCGTTTAAGAGTAACCCAAACGGAGCCCTTCTCAGTGCTACGCTCAAACATGCTGGTGAGCTCATTGAGAAACGGATCTAGCTGCAGAAGAACCTAGTAAAATCGGAAAACAGCAAGTAGATGGACTCAGAATCATTCGAAATCATTCATTTCTCTAGCAATTAGCAACACTACACATTCCCCAAACCACTGAAACAATTATACATCAAGACAACACTAGTTGAATCCTAGTCCAAACTTTCTAAAATTAAAATAACGAATTAACATTACGGCTACACTAACAGAATTTGCGTAACAGGATGGTGAATTTTGGAGCTGATAGTGCGAATGATTAAAGGATCGATTATTCCGTACAAAGATCTAATTTAATATAAAATGCAAGAATGAGAAAAACGGAGTAATGAAATGGAAGAAGGAAGAAGAAATAGGGGGATGGGATCGAGAAACATGTTTAGCTTACCATGGTTGAGACAGAGAAGAAGACGCAGTGGTCGTCGTTTAGGTTGAACGAAGGGAAAACGAAAAGGAAAAGAAAAAGAAAAAAGCACAAGAAGACATACCGGCGAAGCTGGTTCAGCTACTGAACTGAACTCAGGGCCCAAAGCCCAAATCTTACTATACTACAATGCAAGAAGGGCCCAACAAGTTCTTTTATTATCAAAAGCCCAATAACAACTACTTGACGCTAGGACTTCATATTTGCATAAGAGATTTTCGACTATAGGTATTACCAAATAAATTAACAAATCTAAAACTTAATTTTAGAATAGTTAAAAATATTTTAAAATAATTTTGACCAAGTAATCTTGTATTTTAAATAAAAAATATATGAAATATTTAAAATAATTATCAATAGTTTTCATTATTATCCAATTTACAGTCAATAAAAATAATTTATTTAAATAGGTGTTTGATTCCCTTCAAATAATCTCTATCATTTTCATTTTTAAATACTAAACATTTTGTTAGTGTTTTTTATTTTTATTTTTAATTATAATTAATGCAGTGCAAAAGATATAAAATATTATTACATATTTTGTAATATATTATGAATAAAAAATTTAATATATTATTAATACTTTTGTAATAACATTATTACATATTTCTTTTAATATATTATGAATAAAAAATTTAAATTAAACGTCACGATATTTTTTGAAATGAACTTGATGTGTTAATTTTTTGAATGGGGTAGTAATTTTGAAGAAAGAAGAAGATGTGGGTGAGATTATCAGAAACATTTCCAGCCACATATGAAGATGTTGCTGCAAACGCGATTTCTCTCGCCGGTTCAACACACCCTCCTCGTCTTCTCTCCCATTCTCATCAAACCTACCTTCAGAATCACCGTTAGATCCCAAAAAGCTTCTTCTGAATCCTCCTCCGATGACTCCACTCCGAAAGGTTTCGGCTTATCAGACACCGCCACCACTGCAAACAGTAAAAAGAAACAAAAGCAGAAACAGAAGGGGCAGAGAGAAAGGGCCTCCGTAATTCGGCGAAATCCAGTTGAAAAACCCGCCTTTGTTTCGGAGGAACAAGAAGGTAAGGCAAGGAAGAGGGCAAGAACGAAAGCGCTTTTCTTCTTGCAATGCTCGGTTTTGGCATCGTCATTTTCGTTGAGGGCATTGGTCTCGCAGCATCTGGTAAGTTATCTATTATTCACTCTTTATTACTAATCTTAGCTTTGAGAGAATTTTTAAAAACAAACAGCTATTAGTGTGTCAGTAGTAGATTCAAGCTATCAAACTGAATTCAGTTTCTTTTAGCTTCTTTTAGTAGCTCACAATTTATAATGACAATGACTTTATCTGTATTAGAATATTGTGCAGCTTCTCATGTAAATCAAAATTGAGTACTTCCCATGACCAAAGTGCCTAAGTGTTTGATATGTGATTCAAATGCAATTTGGATAACCTCTTTCTGTATCTTTTTTATGTGATACTATGAATATAGGGAACTGTCATTTTTATTTTTTTTTTGTTGGAAAATTGTGTATGGATACGTATAAAATATGGTGACTGAATTGGTAATGTCTACTTGCAGGGTTCCTACCAGAAAAGTGGGACCAGTTTTTTGTTAAGTATCTCTATCCATCGTTCACCCCTACAGTTCTCTTGTTTGTTGCCGGAACAGTTTCATATGGAGTGTTTAAGTATTTGCAGAATGAAAAAATCACAGAGCAGAAATAATGCGACATGTATAATATAAAGAGTCCAATGACAGCAATCATACTCTGCCTTCAGTTTCATTCTATTCTGCTTTGTTGCTGAGATGAAAGATGGGAAGAAGGCTGTGTGAACTCCTGAAAAACTAAGCATTTCTATTGGATCCCTAGTACCAACATAAACATTGAATCATAGGGTCAAGTAACAGAGTTTTTTGAAATGGCTTTGTTCCTTGTAATTAAACGTCCTTTTAGCTATGAAACCTACTTTTGCATTGGATTTTGAACTTTTCTGAGGTAGGTTTCATCGCGAAACACTAGTACATCGTGCTTTAAATCATTTACCCACTGGTTGTTGGAATTTTGTCTTGAAAATGTTGGATTATGTTATACAAGGTAGTTACTGTCATAGATGAAATTGGGCCTTTGTCTGACTGCATGTGCTCAAATAAAAGAGAAAGCAGAGGTTTGGTGGTATGCTTGTGAACTCGGTCTTCCTCTTTTCATTACATTATACACAAACAAACACAAAATAATCTTTTTTTTTTCTTTATTAAACCCTCGTTGTTTCCTTTAGTAATAATATATCGCACGTTATTTCTCCTGCTGGAAACTTGCGATCGGGAATTTCAGTTCCAACTTTTGACAGGGCCGTGGGCTTTAGGCCTCAAATTCTTCATATTGTTATTGCAATTTATTATTAATCTCTCAATTGAAACACCTTGTATTTATAGTACCCAAGTTAAAAGTGATACTTGTTCTTTCTATAACTCAATTCATAATGTCATTTGTATAAATTATTCTTGCAGCGAAAATAACTAAATTTGAGAAGATCATTCAAAGAAATTTTTCAAATCAGATTAAAAAGATAATTTCAAATACTTGAAATCGGTCTCACAGTACATCAAACTTCCTTATTTACTAAGCTAATAATTTTATCCCGAAGAACAACAATAATGTCAATTAAAAAAACAATAATGGCAGGATTGTTTTTGAAATTACAAACAAAAGGAGTGAAAGTAGAAAATAAATAACGTTAAAAACAAAATTATCCTGTTTTATTTGTATCTTCATCCATCTGTTTGAGATTGACAAGCAGACAAACCACTCGTGTTTGCCAGATTCTTGAATGTGAGATGAGATGACTAATGAAATGCAACTTGAGAAATTGAAAAAAAAAAATGTTATAAATTTTGAAGTATCGGACGTATATGTAGAACAAAGTATGAGAAGGACAAAAGACATGTTGGTACAACACTAGACTCCTATGCAAGCAAGCCATCCAGGAAGATCCCTGTGGTCCTCATTGGTTACTGTATGGATCATCTTCTTTCTATATCTTTTCTCATCACATCATTTTTATACTTCACAGTCTATAATGGGAATTAATTACCATACCCACTTATAAATGCAAATATTATATTAATCACTGTTTATATGTATATAGCTTGAAGTTAGTCAGAATATGTCAAATTTCTGTGAAACTCGTTGATGTGTTGGTCACTTAGTACTATCGCATGTGAATTTTTCTACCTAGGGAATTGTTTTGAAGTATAAGTGTCTTATATCTATACATATAAATAAAACATTGACAAAGTAAAAGAGACATTTCTAAATGTCTTAGTCTACAATCTCCTAACGATCCTCGACTAAAACACTTATAAATGGTAAAGAATTATTTCTATAATCAATATACTTTAAGGACATACATTATTGACTTTCTTTATCCACATTTCATTTTATGTTAAAAAATTACAATTATATGCATAGTTTTTGTATAGTAGAAAAATATTATCAATCGTGACGGAAGGGCAGATAATTTATTTTAAAAATAATAATTACTAGTTGAAAGAGTATCGTTTAGTTTTCTCGTAATTTTAATCCTTTTCCTATGACATTTATTCTAGACTTTTACTCATTATTTTTGTTAAGAATATTGTTATAATGATGTTAAGATATTAAAACAGTTGCTGCACTATAAATATAGTGCTAATTAAGATTCCTTGATGAAAAAGAAGTGTAAAGAATATAATGTCATGCCGTGGATTGAGTGCATGACTCTATTTTATAAAGTAACTCACGATATTTAAAGCATGTCCAGAACTTTAAAATAATTGAAGTTTGTAAATTTTAAATCTATTTACTTAACCTTGATTTGGTGATTTAAAAGTAAGTATAATAATTAATTTTGTGGTGAAGTTAGAATATCTTATCGTTAAAAGACAAGGATTAACTTTACTTGAATCCAGATAAGAACTTTACCTCTTTGAATAGATTAAAGGGGTAAAGTAAAGTTATCTCACAATTATGTAAACTCGTACTATTTCTAGCATAATAATTACTTTGACACTATTGGGGTGAAAATTGAATAGTAGTTTATTTTTCACTAATCATGTCAACCATGGTTGAGAACTTGCTCGGAATAAAAGCCGTTAATCTAATGAAGTGAAATGGTAATTTACACAGCATTGTAATATTACAATGTTGTGCTTCTGAAAATAGTGTAAAATTTTGTTGGAAATAGTAAGACAAAGAAATGCAAAGCAATGTAGTGGGATAAGATGTGTCGTTGTTTTAGAGTTTTTGTAAAGAGGACCACTGAATCTTAGGTTAAGATGGAATGCCAAAACAAAACAAAACAAAAGCCATTAAATTTTGCATTGCGTGTATCCATCCATGAAATTGAAAGAAAGAGATGAAGTTTCAGGTGAAGCAGTTCCTCCTCAACTCACGCCAAAATATTCGCAGTAAAGTAACTCTTTCCCTTTATGTGGGTCACACTTACTAATTACTACAACACACCCCTTTCACTGGGCCCACATTCTTTTAACCCCCCACCCCTAATATCTACCCTTTCATAACCAATCAATGTATAAAAACCTACCCTTCATCAGTTATAATTTCTCATCCACACCCCTTTTTCATAAACCATTCCAAGTTTTTTTTTTTTTTTAATTATCCCATCCACCAACCCTATCTGTGCATGAAAATTTATTCCCCTTCTAAACCTATCAATATTGGGCATTAAAACTGGCAAAGTTAGTTTAGTTAGATTTTGAGGCATAATATTATAGAGGTCAAGATTTTAAGGATATTTTTTTTACATGGTACTAGTGTGTTTGGTTTGGAACATATGGTGATTGTATTTATGGTGTAATAAGTTGCAGGAGGCAGTGGGCTGTTGACCCCATTAATGAAAATAAATGGCCCATAATAACACTAGCTTAGAGTGATGGGGTGCTCTGTTTTATGTTGGCTGGGACAACACTCTATTTAATTACTTTACCAACCTTCAGAAACTAAAGTCTTCACTCAGTTTCAACTTCTGCTTTTATCTTTTTTATGATTTCTGTTCTTTTTCTTTTTCACTTATCTGAAAACTACTGTTTAAAAGCTATTTTTGAAGTAATTTTAAAAATATAATCGAACATTAATTTGCTCGCCAAACTTTTTTAAAAGCTATAAATGTTCACCAATAATGTGGAATAACTAAAGATGCTAATTTGAGTTGTTACTTTTATTATGATAGAATTACTACATTAAATAATAGGTCTTGGAAATTTTGGACCTCTACAAAGTTTTGGATAAAAATCTACTACAAAATAGTATAAATAACAAACCTTACATGTAAAAGATTTGTGGATCTTTGTAATAAATCATTAATATAATCGTCCGAGTATCTTTGCAAAATACTTTACACTTTTTAAACAACTATGAAGACTGAGTAGACCGATATCAACTTAATATACCGTAAAAGAGAATTATAACGTGGAGTAATAATATTGTCAGATATAAACACTTTAATTCAAACATAAGGTTTTATATTTTTATTTACCAATATTCACATAAAATTTCTTTACCATAGGAAGTGTTTAACTGACACTTCCTTTTATTAAATTAAAATATTTTTAAATTAACTTTTTTGGAAAAATATTTCCACTATAGCAAAATGGTTTTACTAATCCAAAACTGTTTCAATGAATTTAAAATAGGTTTTGAAATCATTTTAAAATGTAGGTTTGTCCTTATCTCAATCTTATTAAAACAAAATATCATACTCTCATTCTCTATCACTTTATATCTATAACTTGTGTAGGACTTTTTTTAAAATAATACAAATTAATTTTGTAAATAAAATACATTCTCAATCGCATTTAAAAAGTCTTATTACATCACATTATTTATACATTGAGATTAAAAGTAATACAATATATATACTCATTAAGATATTTTCTAAGACAATAATCAAAGATTAATCATTATTATCATTAATCAACCTGTTAAACATATTTGTACTGATAATAATTATCTGAAAGATTGAGGAAATGACAATTGGATTTACATAAATAATCTTTTCGATCTTTATAAATAACTTAATTCTCGAAATGAAAATTACGTTTACCAACCAATTGAAAACTTCAAATATCGAATACTAATTTAAAGATATGAGAACTTTTTGTAAATATTTATCTCATCTTTTGATTAAAGATTGAAAATCAAATAGTAACACATCAAAACTTAATTACAACGAAGACTCTTTATAGTTTGTAGAAAACAATCTTCATTACAGCCAAAAATATCAATATACACAACAACGTTTATTCTCGACATGGATGAATATAAACTCACATTGAATAAAGCATAAAAAACACGATGAACAGAATAAGATCCACTTCAAAATAAATAAACAACGACAGGACCTGCTTCTTTTGCTTCCTGTATGTTTCTATCACTTGAGTAGAACTGCGAATGGAAAAGAAAAAAAAAACAGAAAAAGACCCAAGAAACCATCCTCCACAACAAATTTAAAAAATATTTTTAAGTATACAAAACCAAAACTTAAAATCTGCTTAACTACAGTAAATGATTAGTAGTTTTATCATTTTATTTTGACATGGATGTTAGATAATATATTACATGACAAAAGATTAATGATATATTTTATTAAAAACGTTATAGTGAAGAGTGATTAAATTTATTGCATCAACTTTTTTTTCAGTGGTAACAAGAAGTGGAGAAGGTTGAATAAAGGTGATTATTGCATAGGCGTGCAATAATGAATAATTGTAATAATGATAAGAATGAAGTCACAGGACAGAAAGTATGGACTAAAGTATGGAGTATGTAGCCAAAATTCAGGCGCCGCTAATACCACTTTTCAAATGCCATTGCTTTTGTTGCCTTCAATTTCAACAAATCTAAATCATTATCGATTACAATATTTCAACAACATTAATATTTATATCAAGAAATGAAGAGTGGACAGTGTAACCAATTGGACAGGAAATTTAACTTCTTGGTTTGATCAAGTTTCATTTGATTTCAGATGAAACTAAAAGAATACTAAGATATCAATCAATTTTGATATTATATTAAAAATTTAATCCAATTTTAAAAAATTGTCAGAATGATTACAAAATTAATTAGGCTCATTAATATAAATATGCAGTATAAATCTATAAATAGATTATTTTGAAAAAGATATTTATATCTTAAATAACATTTTTATTATTCTCAATTACCAAAAGTGACTCGATGATTAAAAGATTAACTTTAGTGTTAGAAAATATTTTGCAAGTATAATTTGTCTTATCTCGAACTTAAAAGATAATTAAAAAATGAAACAGCGAGTTCATTAAAAAAAAAAATCTTGCTAAAATCTTAGGAAAACATCTCATCCATACAAGAACAAAAATATTTTAAAGAAAAGTCAAAATGTTAAGTGAACACTACTATGTAAAAGAACAGTTCTTTTGTTATCTATTTACACTATAAATCCTAATTGCATGATCACCACCAATCATGTTCTTTCACCCTAATCCTAATTGCTACTTGAGGCATTATGAATCACTCCTTTACTGTCACTTGAAAATACAACGTGAATATCTTATTTTTTGTTAAAAGTTTTCTTACTTTTATGACTTTTGTCTTTTAAATTAACTAGTTTCTATTGCTTTGCCTACAAGATACAAAATTAGGTACTTGAGGTCAAATTTAGGAAAAATATTCCGTTGATATCATAAAAATGATAAAAACCAAGTAATCATAGAAAAAGGAATGGGAGAAACATATTTTATATTCTGGGATGGACGACGGTGTGGAATTGGGCAGTGAAGAAAGTGGTGTTTATATGTTTATTTAGTGTGAGGGAGTGTGTGGTGGCTTTGAGTTAGCTGAAAGGTGCATTTGACTCTGTGTTTGTGCATCTTCTCATGGTTTAGGCTGTTTTTTCCAAGGATTTTGGGATGTTTCAAGGTGCATGTTGGTTTCTGTTGTATATTATATGTTCTTCTGTTGTTAGGGCATTTCATAGTTTATATACAGTTTTGTCATCGTAACTATTTCATTAACATCGATTTAATAATAATTAAATTATTAATCCCCAACTTATTGTCTTTTCCAGATTTAATGACCAGGGGTTTCGAGAACATCATATAAGAGTTTGTTTGATTTGTGTGATTGTGTTGAGTGGGAGTTGTTTCCTATGATCGTATTTTGTATCTACCTAAACTATGTCTGTCCCTGTGTCTATACTTAGCTGCTATGTTATAAATAAATAATTCTTCTTAAAGATGTTAAAATGCATGAAAAAATATACAAGCTAAGTTAACAAAATAAAAAAGAAAGTAAAAATAATTATAAATAACATGTATAAACATTAGATGATTTTTTTCAATAAGTCACTACAAAATAAGTGATTTTGGTCTAAAGATGGGGTAAAGCGTGGGTGCATTCTTTGACTTAAGAGGCATATCACACCCAAATGCTTACACCTACTCTATATAACCCTACATATCTCTCTTCTCTTCTCAATACTAAAACTGTTGTTTCTTTGTCTGAGATTGCAGTCAAATGCAGAAGTGAAATCCAGCTTGGCTTCCGGAAATTGCGTTATTTCATGACCAATGATCTTCTAATTTTTCACACTTTTGGGTCAACCTTTCATATTTAATGCCCTCATCACCTGCTACTCAATCAACTCAAATTTTTCATTGATTTTTATCTATTCTCTTATTTCATAACATTTTTCACAACAAAAATTCCGCAGATTGATCTGCCAATATTAAGTTTTGGGTACTATTCACAATTGAGAATTGGACTCTTCATAAATTAAATTTCAAACACTTATTTAGAACTAGTAATACTATTTCACATAAAATTGTAAAATGCAGTTGCAAGGGGTGTTGCAAAATGCAAATATAATTTGTGATGTGGTAGTGTAAAAACGAGGGTGTTTTGGTTTTATGGTTGGGTTTGTAAGGAGCAACTGTGTTCTTTATTTGTCTAGTACAGAACAAAACTTGTCCCAGTTTTTAAGAGAAAAAGATCCCAAAAGCATTCTAAGATTGATTTTGAAAAAAAAAAATAAAAATCATAAGCCTCGCCGCACAAATCCCCATAAAGTTATCTTCAAATTTTTAAGAGAGGGGCCCTAGGTCCTGTCGAGGGGGCCCTTCACACGCCTCATCATTTCTAGATTTTTGTGCTTTCTTACCTCCTTTTAATCAATTTCTAAATTTTCACAAAAGCATTTATCTCATCCACTTTACATATAATATGAAGGAGACATCTTCCATAACATAGATTAGGTCAAAGATTTTAAATATCTTTCATCAAAAAGTAACGTCATTAATAAAATAAAACAAATAAAATACAAAATTGAATGAGTATAAAAAGTATAAAATATATTACTACCGAATAAAATAACAACCTATAAACTACACTAGTTAACTTAAAGTAAATTGCCTTAGATGTAAAAAAATCACATACACAACTATATTTGATTTTTTTAATTAAGATATTCAAAGTACATTTTCAGCGATGTTGCGTAGAAGTGTAGGCAATGGGAAGTAAAAATGGAAACATACGTTAAGTACAAATTCAAGTGTTTGTTTCCCTGAGAAAAGTTGGGTGCTTCATTATTGAGAATTTACTTGTCTGATTCGATTGTTCTTTGAGATGAGTGAGAATACAAAATCAAATTTATCCTTTCACAAAGAATAGGATTATTAGGTAAGCTTTCATAACATGTTTAACTAACATATCAACACTATTGGGAATCACTTTTTAAGCCTCAGAAGCATTTTAATGCTTACCTTTCCACATAACTTTTATTGGTGTGGAATCTTATCTTAATAATGCATATTAAGTTGGCATATATTCTAAGATATCTGTAGAACAATTAAGTTGTAAATAAGTATCAAAATGAAATAATGGAACAAGTATTGCACACAAATGAATTAGCAAACAGTGAAATAGAAATGCATCAATGTCAATAATTGATGCCTTCTTTTCCCAAAGGATTAACTACTGATGCTTAATTAAAGTAGTAAAGCATTATTGATGATTCCCATGATTCCTAAAGTGATTTTAATGATAATTTCCTCAAGACAAGACACCATCGTTGTCACATTTAAGAGGTTATATGATGATGAGTTACTTCAAACATTTTACCTATTGTCTTAAAAGAAGTATGGAGTGTAAGAGATAGGATTTTAAAATATTATTCATGTAAAAGTTTATAAATTTTAAAAGAGAGAATGAGAATATTTTAATATACTAACATATCTTTAACTACATTTATTTATATCTTTTTAAAATATTACCTAGGCATCACATTGACTTTTATTGCTAATGATTTTAAAAATTTCATCCCATTATTTATTAATATAAATATTCATAATATTTATAGAGGTATATAAGAAAACTTCTAAATCAATATAAAAGAGTGTGATTTTCTTATCATACTTATAAGATTTTGTAATTTACTTTTTGAATAGATACAGCTCTTAAAAACTTTTGAAATACGGGATTAATATAAAACGTTGAAATAAGTTTGGAGATTTTATACCAATCCTTTATGAATGGACATTTCTTATTTTTATTATTAAGTTTGAACTTTATCTTTGAAATTGTGATTTTTTTTTTCTACTAAGTAAGTTAGAAAATTTATTAGAACGAAACTGTTTACAGAGAAAAAGTTATCAAGTACTACTGTGCATACATGTTTGCACTACCTTTGAAAAAAAAAATACACAACGAAAGAAAAATAAAATTAAATCCAACAAAGAAATAGTGAATTTGAAAAAAAAATAGACTTAAAAATGTAAACAGAAATAAAAGGTAAAGAGAGAAACATAAATCGGTGAATTGAATGAACGAAGATCTAATAATGATTTTCTTGTAACATAAAAGAGAAGAATGAACGAAGATTTAATAATGATTTTCTTGTAACATAAACAAAATTTTTAGTAAACTATACAAAATATGATTTATTGAACATATACTAAAGATGACGAAAGCTATATATTTTTAAGAAAAAAAAAAAAAGAATTAGACGAGACCTTATATGGAACGAAGGGGAATAAAATAGGTGTCTGATATTTGAAGGGAAATATGAGAAAGCATGTGACTCATTTAATTGAAATTTATTGTTTTACATTTTGAAAATATTTGAATATTGTGATAAAAGCTTTTCTTAAACTAAGGGTAGTTTGGTCTCTTACTTCTTATCAGCCTTTCTTTAATGGGAATAAAAAAAAAGGAATTTTATACCAAAAATTGACTTCTTTAATCTGGTTTCCGTCTAGAATATAGTTTAAATTTTCTTTCAATACCAAAGTCTGATAGTAGCCAACCCATAAAGAAAGAAACTTGTCCCATAGAAACACAAACTACTGTCCTTTCTCATCTCTTCGTTTTGCATCCACTCAATCAATCCAGTGATAACTGTGATTTTGGATTGTGGAATATGAATTAGAAAGTAATTTGAGTTGGGGTTATATATAGCATGGGACCCTACCCTGATAAGGTGTAATAATTGCAATATTCGTATTTCAGTTATTTTGTTTTTGAGTGTAACAAGGGTCCTTGGTAGCTTTCGAAGGACAGAGAATGGCGAAGAGTGGGGTGCTACACCAACATCACCTAAAGTTCGCTAGTTGTAGGAGAGGATCTACCAAACCAATTTCAATATTCATCCATTCACTCATTCATAATAATTTCCGCCGTTCTACTTCCTTCCATGGATGAATCAAAAATCCACCTAATTCTCTTTAATTCCATTAATATTGTTAGGGACTACTCCTACTCTCTTCAATTCCTCTCCCAATCTTCAAAACACAATTTTACCCTAAACAAAAAAGGTTCATAATCCATATACTATGATATAACAATAATAAAATTACATTATTTGCATAAATGAACAACCTTAACTACCTTAACAAAATTAGCAGATTCCTACAGTACCACATGACCAAAACAAAGGAAACAGAAAGGAAAAAAAATAATAAAAAAAGAAGAAAGCGGTGGTGACGGTAGAGCAGAAGGCGTTGAGCGACGAGATGATCAGTGATCAAGTGCGTTGGGTCCGGTGCAGTAATTGAGAACGTGGCTCCAGAGCCACTGAACAAGGAACCTCCGTCTGATCCCGTTCATGTTATACGTGGCACCATCACGAGCGTCCAAAACCTGACCGGTGTAGGATCCACCGCCGCCAGTGCCGTAAATGCCCTCACAGAGATCGGCGATCTCGACGGGGAAAGAGGGGTCCTGACCGGCATACCAAGCATTGGCCAAAGGGTTGGTTGTGACCTCCGCCATCTCGTGCCCAATCACGCTTATCATGCCGTCCACCCCAACGTCGCCGTTTGGGGACTTGAAGGGTTTCAGGTTAGGGATGTAAGCGGGCACGGCAAAGGGATAAGCACACTGCCCGGGGCAGAGCTTAGCCGAGTTACCCACCCAGGCGTACGGAAGAGTATACCCAACCAACGACGGAAACGTGAAGTAGTGGAACCCACACACCGAAGTGCAGAAATCCTGAACGTACACGTCATCAGCAGTCAGCAGCAGATACAACCCGCTCCGCGGGTTGATCGGCAAGGGCCGGGTTTTCGCTGTGATGGCGCTTTTTATCACGGACTGAATGGACAACCGGGTCAGCGATTTCCCGTGCGAGTAAAACCGGTCGTTTTTCTCTTCACCGAGTCGAACCGTTTTTGAAATGTTGGCTCCGGTTTGGTCTGTGTAGAGCTGGACGGTCCTCCACCACCCCTCCACGGAGGGGTGCGGCGCGTTTTTGGCGGAGATTGAATTGATGAACTCGCGGATTATCTTCTTCTGGGTCCGCTCCCACTTGCCGTACCAGATTGTGTGGACGGTGATTTTGGTGGTGAAAACCGGTCCCATGTGGTACCTGAGCTTCACGAACTCCGAGGACCCCTCGTATTTCTTGGAGTCCCCGAAGGCGTAGTCCGTGACGTTCATTTGGGCATTCTGGGGCCAGGGCCGCCATGCCGAGACGGGTCCCCCGGCGAGGAGGAAGGAGAGGAGGAGAGCGAAGGATAGAAGCACCGTATACGGCGGCGATGGGGCGGAGAGGCCCGGGCACATTTTGGGAGGAATAAGGGCGTGGGTGACTAGTAGCTGGGTTAGTGAGCCGAGAGAGCTCCCAAGTACAAAACGTGATGGTTTAGTGGGTGAAGCTTCTTTATATTATACATCCAAAAAAGCTTTTCATTTTTTTATATTATATTATGTGGGGAAGTCTGTGAAAGGAAAAGAACAGTGTGAAAGTGATTAAGCTGAACGGCGTATTTGATTTGATTTTATTAGAAGGTTAATTGAGAAAATGTATTATTATGAAAGAAAGAGAAAGGAAATTGTTGGTAATTTTGGTGACATTGATTTGCGGGTAATGGAGGACAGTTAGATTCTTAAAGTGAAGGAGGGTGTGGGGCCCAAGGGAGTGAGAGGGAGAGAGGCATGATTTACATTGATGATGATGATGATGGTGGTTGTCGTCATCTGATTTCAGATTTCCTCATCCTTTGCGCGGGAAAACGAAGGGTAGGGGTAAGTTGGGAATATTATATTGTACCTTTACTACATTATCATTACATTTATACATACCAAATACAAGGGCATACTAGATAGAGTAGAGTTGTGGATAGAACTTATAATAGCATCATGGGTGGTGGTTTTGTTTGGTTTTTTTTGTTTTGAGTTTGAAAAATTAAAAATTGAAACTTGAGAAGGGGGACCGCCATGAAAGCAGAGTTTGAGTATTGGGTGCTGCCATGTTGGATCGTCCATGCTCCCATCCACATCTCCTACTTCTTCGATAACTCTCCCTGTCTGTCCTTTCTGTTTTTCTCTTTTCTTTTCTTTTCCTTCCTATACTCTATTTCGGACATGGTGGAAAAGAAAAGAGATTGGCGATGATTAAAGTGAAGATGAGATTTTGGTTTTGGTGAACAAGCTTTAGATAGTTGTAATTTAGATTGGTTGGATTGGAGGGGAATGTCAGTAGCCTTCACATCACTTCCTGCTACTTTGTTTACATTGTGTGTTACAAAAACTGGATTGCTTCCAACATTCACTGCAATAGGGACAGTCTTTAAACATACCTTATAGTGCTGCTTTGTCTCTTCCTCTGTTTTTTACGCAACTCACCATCAATACTGAGCTCAGCCTTCATATTCTGCATTTTGAAAATTAGTTTCATCGATTTAGTAGTCATATAATTCACTCAATTTTAAATAA
>Ga0099825_1000105_pt1 | contig 59891 bp, 28 predicted proteins | sample SiratroredBW_FD_76838 | JGI IMG/M metagenome (GOLD analysis project Ga0099825, IMG submission 76838) | Root nodule microbial communities of legume samples collected from California, USA - Siratro red BW | ecosystem: Host-associated > Plants > Roots > Nodule | place: USA: California | collected...
ATATATATATATATATATATATATATATATATATATATATATATATATATATATATATATAATAGTGGTTTCATAAAAGAATTATAAACCCAATTAAGAATGCCGGTTCTTTAAGTTACCTGCCTTTTTATCCATAGGAATATTTCACAGATTGAATAGTGTTGTCCTAAAATAAAATAAAATCTGAATCCATATTTTGGTTTTGTTAGTATGGTAACTTTAATTTCAATTGTATGCTTTACGTCATCGCATGTGGACATAGGTATTGACTTGAGAGAGACTAATTAAAAGTCTCCTATGAATAAGAATATATAAATAAATAAAAAATAAAAAAGTGTCCTAAGTTTAAGCATATAAAACATAATTGGTGTAATTCTTGGTTCATTCATAGCCATCCAGCTTTTTTTTTGGAGAGATAGGGTTTCCTTTTCTCCTTGCCCCAGATTTCTTGTTCATTCTTGCTAAACCCTTCTCTCTCTCTTGATTCCATCCACAAAATGAACAAAACTCGCCCACATTGTGGACGTGACATCGCATGGATTTTCCTCTTTCTGCTTCTCACTCTTATTCTTCTTCCGTCTTTGGTTGATGCTGACGGTGACGGAAAGTGTAAATGTAAAAACGATGATGATGGAGCAGGAGAGAAGGTTGACAAGGGTTTGGCTAAGAAGTACAAAATAGGAGCTCTTGTTTCGATTCTGGTTGCAAGTGCAGTAGGTGTGACGCTTCCACTTCTCAGCAAAACTTTCCCTGCGTTGCATCCTGAGAAGGACTTCTTCTTCATGGTGAAGGCCTTTGCGGCTGGAGTCATATTATCCACTGGTTTCATTCATGTCTTGCCCGATGCTTTTGAAAAGCTGACACCTCCTAGTCTCTGTGATCATCCCTGGGACGATTTTCCCTTCGCAGGTTTTGTGGCAATGGTAGCTGCCATTGGAACGCTCATGGTAGATTCTCTCGCAACTGCATATTTTAAAAAGTCTACCCTAAACGACATGGATCGAGTTGCTGACGAAGAAGATCTGCATGAACATGATCGCCATCGAACTACGCATGCAACTCATCATGACCATTCTCATGCTCGTGCTTCCATGGCTTCTTCTCCTTCAACGGACCTTCTTCGCCATCGTGTGATTTCTCAGGTAATTATTCAACTTTCGTACCACTTCTCACTAACAATAATGCAATATATTTTGTCCACATATCATTATGGAAATACAAAGTGGGTTCTCCTACTATCTGCCACCCGATTTTTACTTCAATTCCTTATCTCTCTTTAATTATTATTCTTTGCATGTCCAATCACCTTTCCTAGCTTAATTTCATTTTTTTTTTGTCAATCAAATACAGTATATATAAATAATGTTGCTCTTTATTTTTGTTATAAGACTTATTTTTTTTACAGGAATAAAATATATTTAAGCAAAGAAAGATGGAAATTATATATAGGGCTATTTCTTTTTATTTTTAGTGAAATTATTTTTACACAATGAATTATAACTGTGAAAGAAATAAGAAAAATATGTAGGCTAATTAAGTTGTCATTAGGAAAAGAATATGAAATATAACAGTGATATTATGAAAAATTGTCTTGCAAATTAATGATCGTAGTTTTATATCATGTTAATGCATCTTTAGCTGTATTTACCATTTTTTTTTCTCTTCTTATACAATTTTGCTTTTTTATGTTAAAAAATGACAGGTGTTGGAGTTGGGGATTGTGGTGCATTCTGTGATAATAGGGATCTCTCTGGGTGCATCTGAAAGTCCTAAAAAAATAAGGCCTCTCATTGCTGCTCTAACTTTCCACCAATTTTTTGAAGGCATGGGGCTCGGTGGTTGCATCTCACAGGTATGGTAGACATAGCTCAATTAATTTTTCGGGCTTCTTGTTTATTCTTTTCAGTCACTGATTTGGAATCTCTTATTTTAATTAAATATTGATATTAATCTATCTTAATATTTTTGGTAACTGAATTCTTTAGCTGTTATTTTGTTCAATGATAACTCTTTCTTTTTTCTAGAATTTTAAATGTATTGTCACTTTTCTAAAATTTACCAGTTTTATTTATAGTCAAGTATTCTCTTGAACTTATAATACTTTTACTAAAATTAATATTCATATATAGGGTGACTCAAGTCTAAATAGGTAAAATAACCACTCTACACTTCAAAACAAGGTCTTAAAAAAATTTAATACTCATATATTATTATAAAATAAAAAAAAATTTAATTTTAAAGTTATACTAAAAAATTAATCAAAAATTTAAAATTTTTAACTGAGTTTAAATTTACATTGATATTATAAATATTATTTAATAACTTTAAATTTATATTGGTACTATAAATATTATTTAATAAATGATATTTTTGAAACTTTCTTATAATAAATTAATAATATTTTTAAAAAAATAAAACAATAAGAAATCTTAAAAATCAAAACTTTGTAATTTTTCTATCTCTTCTCTATATTTCAACATATTGATATTATTTCTTTATATGTCTTTACATTATCTAATTCTCTCACTTATCTCATTTCTACTTATCTCCTTTCTTCACTTGTCTCCTTCATTCCTTCATTATCATCTATCTCTTTGTTCTTCCATAATATTATTTTAATTTGTTTCCAATTTTAAAATTGTTTCGTCATTTTATACTATGCATTTATGTGTGTGTTCATATTGTGTATTTATGTGCGTATCTTTGTTTGGAGACTGGAGTTGCCAAAAATTGATTGAGAAAGAATTTGCAGTCACTTTTGCTAAAATTATACTAGAAAGATAAATAAGACTTTAGGAGGCCACGAATTAAAAAAATAGGTCTTTTTTAAAATAATTTAAAAAAAATATTTTATACTATGCATTTATGTGCGTATGTGTGAGTCTTGATTGAAGAAAAGTTTGTATTCACTGTTTATTCTTCAATTATAAAATTATAGAATATTTAATTTTAAAATTATACTAAAAAGATAAACAATGGTAGTTAATTTTTTAAAAAAGTGCCTTATTTCACATTTCTAATAGTTTAATTATATCATAATTCATTTCTTTAATTAATTGTTATTTGTTATAGATATGCATTTATTATGACTTTATTGTAACAAAATCCCTTTATATTTATATAAGACTGATATTTTTTTAACTTTTTTTTTCCTGATAATCACGTTATATTTTTTATAATCAGTCTTAAGTATAAGACTTACATAAAGATATATTGAAATCTTACCTATCTTACAAACCTCTCAATTATTGAGTGACAAAACTTTTGTTCATGATAAGATCATGTGTACTTATCACTATACAATAGTTACTGTATACTAAAAAACTTATTGATGTCAGTTAAGAACATTTATATATTTTGTTTTTTACTTCATTGTGGTAATGTTTTCAGTTTTGCTGATTTCTTGTGTGCACCAATAATATATATTTATTTAATAAAAAAATAATCTTATAACTTTTCTTCACCATAATAAAATAATTAAAATATTTTTTATTTTATGATTTTTTTAATTATATTTTATAATAAATGTTTTAAACAAAATTGATGATTGGACGAAGAAAACAAAGATAAATAAATAAGAAGAAATAAATATAATTTTAAAATTTGAGAATAAAACTCTTCCAATTTTTTTTTATTGAAATGTTAATTATTTACTACAATAATAGAAATGTGCTAATGATATTAACACCAATTGATATTTGATATACAAGTTATATATGTAATCAGTAAAATTAAAATCAAAGACAATTATTTGTTGATAATGACATCTTAATTTCTTTTGTTAGTGTTTAATAATAAGACTTCTGTAATATTAAAGCAAATAAACTGAATATATCGAGTTTAACATTCTTCTTTTTAAAAATGTGCTAGTAATAGGCTTTTGTAAAAAATTCTCATAACTTAAAAGTTAATTCAAAATTATTGTAGTTAAATATACTTTCGATTTCAAAATTTGCGAAGAAAAGTCAATATTGTTGGACAACTAATCGTGCGTGTCTCCGTTTGAACCATGCATGTTCTTCTCAAGTTTTCGTTTTCAGAATGCAACTTGGCGGAAGCTACCAGCTGCTTAAAAATAGACTATATATTAAAAGGAAATTTTCTTAAAATTTTATACGGTTAAAACTATTTAAGGTCCATACATTTTATATATACTGATGAATTTCACTCTCAAACTTGAAAAAAAATCATTTATAATCTATTAACTTTAAAGTACATGATAATTTTTAAAATGAGAAACCAAATCGATGTGCTTTTTAAAATTTAAAATTAAATTAATTATGGGCATAAACCTATGAGAACAATATATGTTCAACAAATGAAAAGTACAGAAACTAAAGGTGCACTGTGTTAGAAACAAAACCTGACTTAGTGTGCGTTTGTCTGTATAGCCATTTCATCTTTCACTACACACATTCTTAAATAGTAGTAATACATGGCAGGAGAATTTAGTAGATTCACATGAATACAGATTTAACTGCTTAGAAACACATCCATAATCAATGATTTTTCAAAAGCAATATTATTGAAACAAGCATCAACCATGTCTATACTAGGAAGCACAATATGTTTCATTTTCAATGCTTTATCTTTGGTGGTGTATAGACATGTGATGGTATTGGATGCAAATCACATGGCTTGAATAAAAACGTAGCAGAGCCGTAAAATAGTTGACTTGTGGTGTGAATTAGATAGCGTATAGATATGGCGACACCACCGCGTAAAGATATTCCCTTGAATCCGAACATTCAAAGTTTGAATGTTCAAAGTATTGTGATTGGAGTCCTATGGTGAGAAGTGTGTCGGCAGTTTTTTGTTTGAATCGCAACCGTAATAAACTCTAAACCCTAAACGCTAAAAGAAAGTAACGGTGTTTATGTTCAGGCAAAATTCAAAAGCAGAGCAGTTATAGTTATGGCATTGTTCTTTTCACTTACAACACCTGTGGGAATTGCAATTGGTATGATAATAAGTGGTCACTACGAGGAGAACAGTGCAACGGCTCTGATTGTGGAAGGCATTCTTAACGCAGCATCTGCAGGTATCTTAATTTACATGTCACTGGTGGACCTTCTTGCACCTGATTTAATGCATCCCAAGATCCAAGCAAGCACCAGCCTTCAGATTGGAGTCAACACATTTTTGCTCATTGGGGCTGCCTGCATGTCACTCCTAGCCAAATGGGCCTAGAGCCCAATGGGCCTGTAGCCCAATCTTTTATAAACCTTACTTTCTTTCTTTCTATGTCCCACTCCTCTTTTCTTGTAATAGTAAGGAGTGAGATGATATTTTAAGTGTTTCTTTTAGTTTTGAGATTTATTTTGTCTTTCATAAAATCCTGAATTTATGTTGAAACATTTTAAGTAAATAAATAAATATTCAAAATCCTTATTCTTGTCTCATCGTCAATCATTACACACAATTATAATACAAATTGGAAGTACAATAAAGACAAAGAGATAGAGAAATTAACTACTATTCTATACACTTCGAGAGTGAATACAATATATTATTTTATTAAATAAGAATGTGTTTTAAAATTAATTAATTGATTAGTTTGAGACCAGAACGAGTCCTAAATTAACCTCAAATTTCATAAATTTTTACAAAGAATGGTATCCGGAACAAAATATAAAGGTTAAACTATAATTTTAGTGTAATCTCGCTTATTGAACTTTAGACCTGACCCATGAGAGATTCTTCATGCACCTCCATACATTATTTGAAAAGTCGAGATTATCTTTAATGAATATTAACATAACTCCACAATGTCCTCCAGCCCCATTTATATTTTCAGATTGTGTTCAGTCTCCCTGCACATCCCCATTGCCGTGTTCTCCTTGTTAAATCCTTCCACAGTTGCTTGTTCCTTCATTGGCGTTTTTCGCCTCCGTCACTGGCGCACACGTTGTGGTTGTTTGGTTTGTGTTTACAGGGGAAGAGTAAATCATGTAAAGAGGATATCTGTGTGCATAGAGTTACTCAAATTGGAAAGAAAAATCTTGAATTGAAGGTTGAAGACAGAAATAAGTAAGTAATTACATTTATTTGTATACCGGAATTAACATAATCCGCTATATATTTGTAAAAAAATGTATAGCGGAATGCACACGTGATTTAAAGAATTTGGTATACAAAGGATTAGGTGTATTTCGGTATATATTTTGTATACGGAATCTTTGAAATCATAAGTGTAATCTGATATATATCTTTTTACGAAATGTATACCGGATTAGGTTTTTGTGAAATAAGCTAAAAAGGAAGGTATGGATAAAGTATAGGGGAAAAGAAACAAAACCATAATTTATAGAAAGATCTTGAAGAAATTAAATTGGATGATATTACGTAAACTAATTCTAAAGCTTAGGAACGAGGTAATTCAGTTGTAAAAATTGGTGGAGTAGCAATCAACATTTGAAACCCCATAAGACATTTCCTCTCCCCAACAACAACTGAGGATACAGTGCCACATCATGTCTCCAATCCAAATGTAGAGGATTTGGGAGAACAAGGTGGATGTGACATTATTCCTATCAGTAAAGTGTAAAGGGATAAAACTCTTGAAATTTGTCACATAATTTGGCGATTCAAATTAAGCATAAAGTCAAGAAGCCGTGTTGTATCTTGTATTTTACAAACTCTTTTTACTCAATATTAAGAGAACTTGATTTCTTATCTGAGATGTTAAAACTTTAGTTAAAATGTTTTCTTATTAAAAGAGGAATAACTTCTAGGGATCTATGACCACACAGCTAGTGTTAATAGGCACATCTCTATAAAATGAATTTATTGTTGTGAATCATAATTAGTATTAATATGTAAAAGTGTATTATATTAATATGTAAAAATGTATTATATTTTAAGATATGTCTTTATGTATAAGTTTGTGAGATGACTTCAAAGTACATCAAAGTTATATGAACCCAAAAATATTACATTTCATTATATATCTAGTTCAAATGTCGACGTACTCCATATCCTTCTTATAGGTATATTTTAAGAATAGAAGAATTTAATTTCTAACTTGAGATGCCAAAACTTCAGCTAAGGTGCCTCCGTATTAAAAGAGGGGTAACCTCTAGGGATTCTGACAACGCAACCAGCATTAATACGCACAATTGTATAAAATGAACTTATTTTTGTGAATCACAACCAGTATTAATACGCACATGTGTATTATATTTTAAGATCTGTCTTTCTATACAAGTTTTTGAGATGACTTCAAAGTACATCAAAGTGATAAACCCAAAAATATTACACCTATCTATATTTGTAAAAAAAATAATTTGAAAATTGTTGTGATGTTTCCTGGTATGTATTAGAGATTTATCAAAAAATTATAAAAAAATTGATTTTTTTAAAAAATAGAGATATTATGTCGGTTGTGGACTGTCAACTGACGTAATAGGGTAGATACTGGGTTGGTTGGGAGTCACAACCGACGTAATATCTCCTCCTAAGCGCTATTAGGATTGGTATTTTATATCGATGATTTATTTATCAACCGATATAATATATACACATATTACGTCAATTATAGAACCGACGTAAAAAGTCTAAAACCTTTCACGTTGTCTGTATCTACGTCGATTTTTTGAGATTGATATGGAATATCTTTCAGAAGCGATATAGAAAGTGTCTTTTATTAGTGATACTACATGACAAAAGCTTTGGGAGAACAATGCATGTTATACTCAAATATTATTTAGTTATTGTTGTTGCATATTGTGTAACTGAAGTACAAATTTTGGTCTTCTCTCCCTCTCTTAAATTTGATCATATAATTAACAGTATTGAATTTAATTTTTAAAATTCTGATATAATGGTACGATTTCATTGATTTTTGTAATAAAATTGTAGTCAACTCTACTCATGATGAAAATAATTTTATTTTATTCAATCTGAAAATTTTGTAAAAAAAATTACACAAAAATGAAAAAAATCACGTTCTTAATATAGTTCTAGAAAATATTCAGAACTATCTTATGCTTTAATTTTACGTGAATCAACTATTTTTTTTAACTATATTATCTTTTGTTAATTTTAGGTTTGCATTTATTCTTTTAATTTTTACTTTTGGTGACCATATAACCACAGGTTATTCTATTATCGTAGCTCTTTAAGTGTCAGTGCAGATTTCTAATCCAATCATATACAGCATTTTTTTCACTATAAAAATAAATTATTTTAAAAAAGTTAAAAATGATAAGTTGAGTAGTTAACTATTTATGAAAACAAAATAAAAGAGATCATAATTAGCAAGCACTAATTTGGCAATAACTATATACAAAGTTAATATTACATGACAGAAGCTTAACCTACTTTTTCTTTTGGAAGAACAATGCATGTTGCACTCAAATATTCTTTATTTATTGTTGTTGTTGCATATTCTTGCAATTGAAGTACAAATTGTAGTCCTCCCCTCCCTCCCTTAAATTTTGGTCACGTCATTAATACTAATGAACTTCAATACTTTTTTGGATTTTTTTCACTTACTCTTACACTAATTAATGATTAATGAGTTTTAAGAAAAAATATCAGATCAAAATTATATTATACTAAGATATACTGATATTGCAAACAGTGAATATTTCAACAACTATAAATTGAGTTTTAAAAATTTAACACTCCAAGAATTTTTTTCAATTTTTTTATAAAATTTCCAGGGCAAGAAAATATTTTATTCTTATTATAAATAAATCGTGTTAAGTTCATATGATTTTATTACGAAAAAATAATGAAATTGTATCAAAACTGATATAATTTTATCAGGAAAAAATAATGAAATCATGATATTATGACATAATTTTTAAAATGGAACTTAAATAGTATTACATCAGCATCAATACAATTTCAGTATCTCTGTGTCATAATAGTACGATCTCAATCAATATTACAAAAATTGTATATTTTTCATTATGAATTAAATAAAATCTTATCATTATTGCATAATTTATTCATAATAAAATGGTACCTAAGAAAAAAATTTGTCCATTCTAAAAATTTTGAAAAAAAAATTATAGCAAAATGAAGGAAAAAACCTTCAAGAACGTAATAGTATGGTAACTTTAATTTCATTTTCAATGGTATGCTTTATGTCATGGCGTGTGGACATGGGTATTGACTTGAGAGAGACCAATTAAAAGTCTCCTATAAATAAGAATAAATATATCAATAAAAATATAAAAAGTGTCCTAAGTTTAAGTATATAAAACATAATTGAAATAGAAATGTGCTAATGATATTAACACCAATAATAGAAATGTGCTAATGATAACACCAATTGATATTTGATATACAAGTTATATGTAATCAGTAAAACTAAAATCAAAGAGAATTATTTGTTGATAATGATATCTTAATTTCCTTTGTTAGTGTTGAATAATAAGACTTATGAGTAAGTCGGAATCCTATATACAAGTATTAACTTCTGTAATATTAAAGCAAATAAACTGAATATATCGAGTTTCACATTCTTCTTTTGAAAAATGTGCTAGTAATAAGCTTTTGTAAAAAAAATTCTCATAACTTAAAAATTACATCAAAATTATTGTAGTTTGATATACTTTCGATTTCAAAATTTCCGACGAAAAGTCAATATTGTGGGACAAGTAATCGTCGGTGTCTCCATCTGAACCATGCATGTTCTTCTCAAGTTTTCGTTTTCAGAATGCAACTTGGCCGAAGCTACCAGCTGCTTAAATTTTCTTAAAAATTTATATATGGTTAAACCTATTTTAGGTCCATACATTTTATATATACTGATGAATTTCACTCTCAAACTTGAAAAAAAAATGTTAGTTTATAATCTATTAACTTTAAAGTACATGATAATTTTTAAAATAAGAAACTAAATCGATGTGCTTTTAAAATTTAAAATTAAATTAATTATGGACATAAAACTATGAGAACTGTTATATGTTTAACAAATGAAAAATACAGAAACTAAAAGTCCAATTTTCCTGAATTAGAAACAAAACCTGACTTAGTGTATGTTTGTTTGTATAGCCATTTCATCTTTCACTTCACACATTCTTAAATAGTAGTTATATATGACAGGAAAATTTAGTAGATTCACATGGAATATAGATTTAACTGGTTAGAAACACATCCATAATCAATGATTATTCAAAAGCAATATTATTGAAACAAGGATCAACCATGTCTTTAGTAGGAAGCAATATGTTTCATTTTCAATGCTTTATCTTTCGCGGTGTATAGACTTGTGATGGTATTGGATGCAAATCACTTGGCTTGAATAAAAACGTAGCAGACCCGAAAAATAGTTAACTACTATTCTATACACTACGAATACAATATATTATTTTATTATATAAGAATGTGTTTTAAAATTAATTATTGATAAAACGAGTCGTAAATTAACTTCAAATTTCATAACTTTCTGCAAAGAATCATATGAAAATCAAATATAAAGGTTATACTATAATTTTAGTGCAATCTCGTTACGGTATATTGAAGTGTAGACCTGAGACATTCATTAAATGGGCCGAGCACATTATGTAGAGCGTAGTAATTCAAGGGGTGGAAACAGAAAAGCGGAACCCAAAAAGAAAGAGGAGAAATAAACTGAAAGTTGAAATTTTGGATTTATTTAGGAAATGAAAAAAAGGTGAAAGTGGAAGGAGAAGTAGAAGGAGAAGGTGAAGGGCCTGTGATCCAGTGAACGGAAGGCGCGAGCGAATCGGGGGAAATGGTAAAGTTTGTTCCGGATTCTATGCACGCTATATTTCCGATCCAGCTTACTTATTCTTCTTCACACATCTTTCTCCTGTTCCTTCTTTCTAGATTCAATTCTTAGATTTTGCATTATAGCACAATTTTAACTATCCATTTCAATAAGCCAACTTAATTATCCTACAAATAAGTTTCCTTGCCGCAAAATCCATAAAATCTGGACTTGATGATGATTCATGGTTTCGTGTGTAATAGCGAGATTCACGCCCTTTCGTGTTTTGGCACTGAATCATGAGATTGTTCTTATCGCCTATTTTATAGATGTATTAGATTGTTCGGATAATTGGACCGCTTTCCCCATTGCGATTAGGATACTCTGATAACTTGTCTTATCATCCGTATTTTTATGATCTACACCTTGCTGCCGCCATGTTTTATTCTGTTACTATCGCATTCTTTTTTTGTGTATTTCCAATTTCAACGTGCTTTATCCCTCTTCTTCTTAAATGTAGATAAACTTTGTGCTACTCATTAGTCGTCAAGGGAAGGTCAGGCTCACAAAATGGTATTCTCCTTACTCGCAGAAGGAAAGAAGTAAGGTATGCTAACACCCTATTACCATGTTTGGATTAAAATTGCAAACTACTTTTGTCAATTTCACTGTGCAAATTGAAGAATGAAGAAATTGAACTTTTGATAGTGAAAGAATTTCTCAACTGAAATGCAAACTTGTACTTAGTTATTTAGTTCTTCTAAATTTTCCAAAATCCTCGTTCCCTGTGGTATTTGTTATTTTCAAGACTGACTTCTTATTTTTCTTTAATTTGTAATCTTTGTAACATGCACAGCGATGGACCTTTGTATGATTGCTTACTGTGTCCTACTTATTTTACATGTAATTTGTTTTTTACAAGGCTATCCGTGAGATCAGTGGCTTGGTTCTTACACGTGCTCCCAAGCTCTGTAATTTTGTAGAATGGCGGGGACATAAGGTTGTTTATAAAAGGTAATTTAACAAGAGTGTGTGGCCGTTTGTCATATACCACTACTTACTCCTTTGCTAGACACTCTTCTGTCTGGCTATGTTCTAACAAATATCTGCTGCAGATATGCTAGTCTTTATTTCTGCATGTGTATTGATGAGGAAGACAACGAATTAGAAGTCCTTGAAATAATTCATCATTTTGTAGAGATTCTTGATCGGTATTTTGGCAGTGTGAGTTCTGTTCAAAGCTTTGAATTTTGGAGAGTACTGTCTTAGCCACCTATGAAAATTGTTCTATTCTTTCTAGGAAGGATATAAGGATTAATGGTCGCTTTTCTATTTGCAGGTCTGTGAACTGGACTTGATATTCAATTTCCACAAGGTTTGTCTGCCTATCATGATTTATGCCCAAAAGTTGAAACAAAGACTACTTTTTAACCTTTAACCTGTTGCAAGCTGAATCACCTTAATTGGGCATTAACAATTGATCGTATCAACTGCCTCTTTTTCTTGGGGTCAACTAATTTTTCTTCTGACATACGTTCTTAATTTGTTTTTATCATGGAAGGCCTATTATATACTTGATGAACTTCTAATTGCTGGCGAGCTTCAGGAGTCAAGCAAGAAAACCATTGCACGGTTAATAGCTGCACAGGTATGCAAGGTTCTTTCACGTTCAGAATGTTTGGGTCCTCAGTTTCTTCCTCAAGAGTTTTGTCTGATGCAATTTTATGTGAAATTGGCTTTCAGGATTCATTGGTAGAGACTGCCAAGGAGGAAGCCAGTTCATTAAGTAATATAATTGCCCAAGCCACTAAGTGAGGAAATCCCATGTTCCAGTTGGCATTTTGTGCCTGGTGTTTCGTATGATTAAAGAGTGCACTTTTCCCGTTAACGTATTTTATGACCAAACCCCGTTTTTATTTCTGTTATGTTTTTTTTATCAGCATTTCTGTTATGTTGAATGTTCGATTTTCTCTCCTTGATTCTGTTTTCTCTTTCTCGGTACAATAGAAAAGGACATGATGTAAGTGTTAACAGGAAGATACGATCTGCTTTATCTGAATTCCATTAAGGTTGGCAATTTCATACATATAGTTTTTTTTTTTCAGGCAAGATTGTATGAATGGGCCTTCTTATACCCATAAGAAGGACATTTAAGTTTGAAAGACATTTAATTAATAAAAGATGGTCGTTGCTCCATTTAGGCCCAGGGCTCAGCAACAGAAGGTGACCTACCTGTCTGTTACTAGTAATCTGTATGCGTTGATAATGCTTTGAAAAACATATTTGAGTAAACCATTATTTTTTTTATTCCTCTTACTATTATTCCCTCCTATTTAGTTATTTATTTCTTGAAACATTACTATCGGACATTGAAACCAGTTCCGTTTCAACATCCTCAAATTTGTATCTCCTGGTAAACTATTAATAACAGGGTAAATGTGACAAAGTTTTAGAAACTTTACAATAATTAAATGGCATGAAGAATAATACTTTGATGGCTTAATTGATGTTATTTGGATTGAAATACAGCCGGGCTAGTCAATTTAATTTTTTTGTTTATCTGATAAGAGACTGAATGATGACAGCATATTTTTACAGCAAAGGTTGTACTGCAGAATTTTAATTTGATAGTAAGAAAATGTGTTATAAGAGGTTGATAAATTTAAGAGTTGTTGGCGTGGTATTTGTACACGGTAATATTTATATGATTCTTATAGGTTTTTATTTTGTGTAAATATATGTACTGTATTGTAGTTCCAGTATCAGGCAGCAAAATTTAAGTTTTTATATAAGTAAAAAGTGTGTTGACAGCAGTGCAGTTAAAAGTAATAAATAGGAATATTATAATAAAGTTAATTAGAAGATGTCTTTAGTATATAAATAAATCCTTTGTCGTTTTGAACACCTATCTATATACTAGTGGTGGCAGGTATAGTTTGTTGAGTATAGATCAGGATGAAACTAAATACTTCCAGAATTTTCACGGAAAATCCCTACTTAACTTGGATACGGGTTATTGGATAGTTAAAAATGTTTATTTTTATGTATGATTATTTGTTTTATTTTATTCGAAATTCTTTTACACAATATTTTATGCTCTATTAAATTTTCAACTCATTTACCATTCATTAAATTCGTTCATATTCCAAAGTTACTTTTTCTAACTGTAATTTTGATTGAACATATATTGCATTTTAAAAATGTAAAATTCAATATGTTAAATTAAATCATTTTGATATATATTTATTTAACTATTTTTATCTTTTTAATATTTTTTATTTTTTATCACATGAGAATGATTAACTATTAATTTTAAATTAAATGACCAAACTTTTAACTTTTTAACTGACCTAAATATTTTTTTTTTCTTTACTCTTTCGTTCTTAATTTCTTCTCAAAATTTTTTTTTTCACAAATAAATTTTGTATTCTCTCTTTCAAAATTCACTTATTCAACATTTACTCAAGTTGACTAAACTTCAGAGATATTTTTCTCCTCCACATTCTGAAAAAATCATAAATGTTAAAGTTATGACATATTTCATTACATGTGATTATTCTTGAATATACTTTTTGTGATTTTCGTCAAAAAAAAAAATGATAATTGAAAGTAGAAAAGGAATGATTGGAACGGCAACAGGAGAACTGATAATAGAAGTTTGGGGGCAGTGCAGTGGTCACGTGCACGACAAAGACCAATGAATGGATGAGAACTCCGTACCCACGCAAGGCATGCCGGTGTCACAAATATTGCTGTCCTTATGTTTCTTCCCAAAACGTTTCCTCTTATCCTTCTAATCACTTCCATTTCAATAATTACACACACACCACACCTACTGAGTGAGGGAGTCAGCACCATGAACAAAGCTGCACGACTCGTCTTCATCCCTTCTCCGGGCATGGGCCATCTCGTCTCCACCATTCAGTTCGCCAACCTTCTGGTGGAGCGCCATCCCCATATCTGGATCACTGTCTTCCTAATCAAACTACCATCTGACACCACTACTTCTGCTTACACACATTCTCTTCCTTCACAACAACGTCTTCACCTCATCAACCTCCCCGAACCTTCCTCCGACTCACCAAACCAAATGAAAGATTTACTCCAACTGCAAAAGCCCCACCTCAAAGAAGCCGTCTCCAACCTCCCCCCCACGCCCCCACTCGCCGCCTTCGTGGTGGACATGTTCTGCACCACCATGATCGATGTCGCAGAAGAATTCCACGTCCCTTCACTCGTGTATTTCACTTCTGGTCTTGCTTTCCTTGGTTTGATGCTTCATCTTCACACCCTCAAGGAAGAGGAGAACGCCGTGTTCACGGAGTCAGACGAGGAGTTGGTCGTCCCTAGTTTCGCCAAGCCCCTCCCAACACGGAGTTTGCCTTCCTTAGTGATGAGGAAGGAGTGGGAGGAAGCTTTCATGGCCTACGGGAGGGGCCTGAAGAGAGCCCATGGGTTCATAGTAAATTCATTCGAGGAGCTAGAATCCCATGCGGCTCGCTCCTTCCTTCATGGGCCTCAACCCGTTTATGCAGTGGGCCCCATTCTAAACCCAAAGCCCAATGCTCATGCTCACAACAACGCTGACATCTTCGATTGGCTTGACGACCAACCTCCTTCCTCCGTTGTGTTCCTGTGCTTCGGGAGCATGGGTTCTTTTGGTGAGGATCAGGTGAGGGAGATCGCACGTGCTCTTGAAAACAGTGGGGCCCACTTCCTATGGTCCCTGCGGAAACCTCCACCCAAGGATTCTCCTTTCATGACCCCGCCCTCTGATTATGCTCCCTCCGATTTCCCTTCAGTTTTACCCCCGGGCTTCTTAGATCGGACGGCAGGGATTGGAAAGGTCATCGGATGGGCCCCGCAGGCCCAAATACTGGCCCACCCGGCCACCGGAGGCTTTGTTTCCCACTGCGGCTGGAATTCTACCCTTGAGAGCATATATTTTGGCGTGCCCATTGCCACCTGGCCGCTCTATGCGGAACAACAGACTAATGCATTTTTACTGGTGCGTGAGCTGGAGATTGCTTTCGAGATTTCGTTGGATTACAGGGTTGAGTTCAAGGATGGAGCTAACACTATTTTGAGTGCGGAGAAGATAGAAGAAGGGATAAGGAATGTGGTGGAGATTGATGAGGAGAGAAGGAAGAGAGTGACGGAAGCCAGTGAAAAGAGTAGGAAGACTTTGTTGGAAGGTGGATGTTCCCACTCTTCTTTAGGACGTTTGATTGACTATATTATGAATCAGGTTTAGGTAACCTCATTGTAAACAATCATATTTATCCTCCATGCACAACATAATGATTGGAAGGAGGACTGTATTCATTATCAAGTTGCTATAAAATTCCCAGCTATCAGCTGTTTGATATGACTTAAGACTAAGACACTGGATGTAAACTCCATAAAGCTATTCTTTCCAATTTCCCATCAAACTCCTAAAATCACGAAAGAAGCTTCAATGGTAAAGGCAGTGGATATTCTCATTTGAAATCAAACTAGTTAGTGCCGAGACACCACAGGCGCCACTGTTGAGCGAAATCAAATATGATTTCTTCGTCAACTTAGCTTCATCATAATTCAGAGTACGTTCACGATACAAAAACCTGAAAGATACACTTTGTTTCCTTTGTAAAAGTACATTCAGGTCTCTTGAACGCTAAAACGAAGCTTATGCTTTAGAAAACATAGATTAAGAGTGCATATTTAGATTAACTTTTTTTTAATATCTTAAAATAATTAGGGTCAAATAATAATACACGTGCAAATATCACTTCCCAGAATGAAACGTGTTTTTGTTCAAGGGAACCAAATATTTCAAGACTATATTTTCACTATTTCCTCGTAACATTTTATGTGGGTATTATATATTTGAAAAAAAAAATAATTCTATGCAGTAATAGTAACAGTGTAAGAAGAATACTTTGTTTTTTATGCGTAAGAATAGAAAATAATATAAACTTGTACTCAATTTCTCTTCCATTTTCTTACACCAATTTCATCTTTCTAACTCTTACATAATTTTCTACATATACTACATTTTACATGAAAACTGGCTGATCTAGTTTTGTAAGCCAAATTTTACCTATTAAATCCTACAGACATGTCTTCCTATATATATACATACCAGTGCAGTTTATAATGCTTACAAAATGAAGTCAAACTATTCGAGACAACACCTATCTATTCACAGGAATGCCTAGGGTGAGATTAGATAATAATCACATTTGCAGTTTGCCTCAACACAGATGTTCCTGACCTTTTGCCACTAATTATTACCACTAGCCCAAGTCTCTCGAATAAATGTATCATCAGCCTCATAGACTTGTTCATGAGATAGCATCTCCACTAGCATACAAAACACTTCATTCGGCTTTTAATTATTCCCTTTCAGTTTAATCAAACGGGCCTTGATCAGAGACTACAGCCAAATACTGCATTTAAATGCTATATCATGTAAAAAAGGTTGACTTGAAGAACTATACCTCTATTGAAGTAATAGTCACAACCATTTCTTGAATCAGGAGTAAAAAGTAGAATCAAACTTGTGTCACTATTCAGCTGCACAAGCGTACTGTGAATGAATTGAATGTGTTGTTCATCAATGAAAAATTGTTTCAAATGAATGACCAATAACAGCTCTAGTCGTGTGCACACTGGATGAACTCATGCAGGTATCGTTGGTTATAATCAAACCTAACCGACACCTCATTTTGACACAGTTCGGCATAACTTATTAAATTCAGTCACTAGATTCCAAAATCCTGTTTAAATTTGAATCGTAGCCTGGCTTATAACCAACATCCATCATGTCCCTAGTCAATTTGTCCAAGATATAATATATCTCACCGCTTAGAGGGTGCTTCTCATCTCTAGCTACAAAGTAGTTCACACACCCAGCAATTTCGACCCAGCTACATGCAATTTCCTTTTGCAAACCTTTTTCCTTCATCTGATTTCTCACTCTATCAACATTTTCCCATTCTCCTTCCTCTGCATAGATATTCGAGAGCAGAACATGATATCCAGCAATCCTTTTTTCCATTTCCATATTAAGCAACTTTTCAGCAATAACTTTTCCCAATTCAAAGTACCCATGATTTTTGCAGGCTCCAAGAATAGATCCCCAGATTTCTACCGCATCACCCTCCTCACCCAGTTTCTCAACAAACTCATAAGCTTCGACCACCCTCCCAACCCTCCCTAGCATGTCTGCAACACAACAATAATGTTCCGTTGAGGGCTTGATTTTATGTATTTTGTCCATCGACTCAAATATGTGAAGACCTTCTTCAACCAAACCACTATAACTGCAAGCAGACAAGATGGCAATGAAAGTGACTGCATCGGGCTTAATCCCGCATCTCAGCATGGAATCATACAAGGCAAGGGCTCTCTTACCCATTCCATGCTGACCATAGCCCATTATCATTGTGGTGTATGTGACAGAATTCTTCTCCGGTGTTCTGATAAAAACATTTTCCGCATAACTGATTGCACCCGATTTTGAATAAGCGTCCGCTAAAGCAGTTCCCACATAAACATTTTCGTCCAACAACTGACGTATGGAGAATCCATGAAGTTGCCTAGCAAGGGCCGTGCTTCCCATGGAGCTACAAGATGGGAGAATCGACGCTAATGTCACTGCATTAGGCGTTACCTTGCGCACCAATGCCTCTCTAAGAATGAGAATGGCTTTGTCACTGAGCCCATTCTGAGTATAACCAGCAATCATAGCGTTCCATGAGGCCAGATCTCTATCACTTGGGCCGTTCTGCTCAAACAACAACTCGGAAGTCGTAATCAAGCCAGATTTAGCATACATGTCAATCAGATAACTCTCCATACCCTCAAACTGTATCCCGTGGCGGATTAGATATGCATGGGTTTGCCTTCCCATGTACGAGTCCCTCATGTTAGAAGCCGCAGAGAGTAACGCCGTCACAGTGACAGAATCGATGGTAAACCTCTGCTTCTGCATCTCACACACAAGCATCAGTGCCTCCTCATCCAAACAATTCTGCACAAAGGAAGTAATTATCGTATTCCACGAAACAGCATCCCTTTCAGACATCTTTTCAAAAACCTTAAAGGAAGTATCTACGGAACTGCATCTGGAGTACATCACAATGATTGCATTGACAACAATAATGGGAGTAACTGCCAAACTTTTTATAACAAATGCATGTATCTGCTTAGCCAATTTTATTTGCTGCAGCTGGGAAACAGCAGAGATAACCGACAGGAAAGTGACGTCATCGCAGACAGCCTCCTCTGACTCCAAGGCTCGAACGAACACGTCGATCCCTTGAAGCGGACAGTTATTTTGAACATAACCGCCAATCATGGAGTTCCAGACCTCGGTATTTTTGTTGGAACAACGGTCGAAAACCATCCTGGCGTAGTCCAAGCAACCAAGGTCAGCAAACATAACAATGGCGGAGCTAACAGCAAAGAGGTGATTCACATAGTCAGCACCGTGTTTAAGAAGGAGGCCATAAAGCATAAGGGCGGTTGTAGGATGAGGGACAGCGGGGAAGACATTGACGAAAGTAACGGGAGTTGGGGTGAGAGAGGCTTTGACGAGGCTGGCGAAGGCGCGAAGAGCATGGAGGTGTCTGTGGGTCTTGACGAACCAGGAAATCAAGGTGTTCCAAGCGACGACGTTTCGTTTGCGCATAACGGCGAACAGTTTGAGGACGTAGTCGTGTTGGGGTTGGGTGGAGAGAGGGGACAAGCATGCGGAGTACATGTTCAAGAGGGAGTTGTAGACGACTCGGGAGTTGAATTGGGAGCGAAGGAAATGGGAATGAAGGGCCTTACCGGCCATGAGGTTTTGGGTAAGGGCGCAGGCCTTTAGGGTGGAAGAGAAGGTGTACCCATCGGAAGGGGTGTTCTGCCTCGACTTCATTTCCGCGTACAACTGCAGCGCTTCCAGTGGCATCTTGTTGCAGATGAAGCCGATGATCACGGTGTTCCACACGGCGGTGGAGGCGCGTGGAAGGCTGTCCAGAAGATGGCGAGCCAGCAGAGGCTGCCCCTGCTGGCATAGTTGGCTTAGGCGAGTGCGGATGGTGACGCCGCCGCTTGGGTTTCGGGCCACCACGGGATCGGGAACCGGAACCGGAACGGGAACGGGAACAACGGGAGAAGCCATCACCCTCATTTCCTTCTTTTCCTCACACTCACATTGTTACCTCTTCATCCATTGGGCTCTTCCTACCACCAAAATATCTTACATCTATCCAAAACATTACACAAAATCAGGATAAAGTAACTTTAGGCCATTACCAATCCACAATCGATTAAACCACCTCCACGTTTTTATTTTTTATTTTTTCAATTTAAACGCCTTTATCTTTCAACCATGTATGCTCCAAACAAAGTTTTACACCTTTACATCTCATGATATGTTGCCTTCATTCTAATTTTAATCTCTATATTTTTTTTTTAAATTGTAATTGTATTTCGTATGGTTTCTTAATTTTTAATACTCCATAATTTTTACCTAATTAATTTTGTTTCGTTTTTAATTAAAGACCAAAACTGTGTACAGTTAAAAACTAAAATTACAAAAAGAATTAAAAACAAAAATTGGAAATTTTGTAAAATATAGAGACCAAGATCATAATTAAACCTAATTTATTGTTTATTTAATTACAGATATCTTAGGACTTTATAAATGAATTACATAAAAGCATAATTTTCTTGAACACAATTTCGAATTCTTATTATACTAGTTATTAATGAAAGGAGACATTTTAAATAAATAAATAAATGATAAGATTTGAAAAAAAAAATCCACATTCTTGGAATATATGCAGATAAAATATGAGATGGATATTATAATATAATTTAGCTTAACTAAAATCCAAAAATACACTTGTGGAATTTTGTATTTTTATATTTACAATGCAATTTTATTTGAACATAAGGTTTAGATTTTTTTTAAGCTAAAAGATAATACATAAAAATGAGCATAAATTAACTATATTTTGTAATGAAGTTAAATATTTTTATACTTTGTCAAAAAATCACTGGACACCCAACTATTTTAGAAAAAAAAATTGTGAATATCCATCTAACAAATACTCAAACAAATAGGGGAGGATCCTCCAATTACAAAGATATATATATATATATATATATAAGAATTGATATTTAGTATTTTAGTATCAATTCTTTATAAAACTGAAATCAAATAATCAAAATTAAAAACACAGGTATAGTAAAATAATAAAATTACTAAATTTAAAATAAAATAATAATTTAAAAAATTGAAGGAGAAAAAACTATTTGTATTCCATGGGTCCATGAGCCCGAGAAAAAGATGATGGACATCGCTTCCTTCTGGAATATACTACCAATTCAGAAGGCAGTAATGTGGAGGAATAACAAGGAAAGAAAGGTATTATATTGCATATTTGCATTGCATTGAGAGTGAGAAAAATCTGAATCCAGAAGATGGAGATGCAACAACTCATCAGCATGGGCTTCCCCGATGAGTTAGCCGCCCAAGCCTTGGCCGCCACCGGCGGTAAATCCACCGTCAAAGCCACCGAATGGATTCTCACTCACAAATCCAACGCCGCCAACCCCTCCACTTCCTCCTCCACATTCCAGCCCAAGCTAGATCGCTTCTTCCATTCTTCACAATCCCCCCCACCTCCACAATCGCAATCACAGGAGAAAGAAGAAGAAGAAGAAAACGAAGAACCTTCCAAACGTCCCAGGCCTTCTACTCATTCTGCACAGCCACAACAACAAAACTGGCCCACTTTCTCCTTCAAGACCGCAGAGAAGAAGCACGCCAACACTCACATTCACCAACCTTTATACGAGCGCTTGCGTCCCAGAACCCTCGACGACGTCGTAGGTCAAGACCATCTCCTCGCTGCCAACTCCCTTCTTCGCTCCGCACTCCAACGCAACCGCCTCCCCTCCATCCTCTTGTGGGGTCCACCTGGTACTGGTAAGACCACTATTGCCAAAGCCATCGTTAAATCCTCAACCCCCACCCCTACACGTTACCGGTTTGTCTCCTTATCTGCCGTCACTAGTGGCGTTAAAGACGTCAGGGACGCCGTTGACGAGGCCAGAAAACTCAGACTCAAATCCAACCAAACCACCGTTCTCTTCGTGGATGAGGTTCACAGGTTCAACAAGTCCCAACAGGACTCTTTTTTACCCGTCATTGAAGACGGCAGCATTGTATTCTTTGGGGCCACCACTGAGAACCCTTCTTTCCATTTGATTACACCTCTCTTGTCTCGCTGCCGTGTCCTCACCCTTAACCCTCTCCAACCCCACCACCTTGCCTTGCTTCTAAACCGCGCTGTCAACGACACGGACAAAGGGTTGATGCAAAGCGCCGGGGTTCAAGTTGATGTTAAAGAAGACGCTGTTGATTTTATAAGCAAGAATTGTGATGGGGATGCTCGGGTGGCCCTCAATGTTCTGGAGATTGCAGCTGTTACTGCAGCAGCCAGGGTACAACATGGTAAACAAAAAGAAGGGATGGATGATCTTCACACAAACGAGGAATATAAGGTTGTTGCTGCTGCTGTTGTTAGTGTTGATGATGCAAGGGAGGCACTTCAGTGCAAGCATCTTGCTTACGACAAAGCTGGGGAAGAGCACTATAATCTAATCAGCGCGTTGCACAAGTCTATGAGGGGAAGCGATGCGAATGCAGCTATTTATTGGTTGGCAAGAATGTTAGAGGGAGGTGAACAGCCTCTTTACATTGCACGCAGACTCGTACGATTCGCAAGCGAGGATGTTGGTTTAGCTGACCCATTAGCTCTTAATCAGGCTGTCTCTTGCTACCAAGCTTGCCACTTCATTGGAATGCCCGAATGCAATGTAATTCTTGCACAGTGTGTTGCTTACTTGGCCTTAGCTCCTAAATCTGTTGCTGTTTATCGAGCTTTAGGAGCCGCGCAGAAGGCAGTGAGGGAATCTGCTGGACAGAATGAGGGGGTGCCTCTCCATTTGAGGAATGCTCCAACCAAATTAATGAAGGAAATTGGGTATGGGAAGGGATACATCTACCCTCCGGACAACCCTTCCGCCACACAAACTTACTTGCCACCATCACTTCAAGGCCACAAATTCCTAGATTGGCCTGACAGGATTCCTTATGATGGATATGAGCATTAAATCAAAGATCAGGAGTTATGTGCCATTTTTTATCTTTGGTATTGGGATGCATAATGCATAAGATGTTTTCTGTATATTTTTTTCACCATCGCTAAGAAATACATCAACGATGGTTGGGGGTGGGGGGATGCTAAAAGCTGGTGAAATGCATTATGTAGATTTTGACACCATTAAGCCTCATTTCTGACGAGTTTTCTTTGAATTTTATTTATTCTTCAGCATTGCAAATCAGCAATAACTATGAATTGTATTATTGAATAGTATTATTCAATAATTGTTCTGAGTGAGTACATTAAAAGTAAAATGCATCCCAGAAATTTTAAGTGCATATTTAAATTCAATTACAGATATTTTTCAGCCAAAAACATTATCCCCTCAAACATAACTTACTAGTCTGAGGTGTACTCCAGATGGCAGGAGGTACTTATGGAATAACGGTTGAAAGTGGAATTACACATTTTTCAGCCAAAAACATTATCCCCTCAAACATAACTGACTAAATTACTAGTCTGAGGTGTACGACAGATGCAGGAGGTACTTATGGAATAACGGTTGAAAGTGGGTACACTACAGATGCAGCCTAGACATTACATTTTTCTTCTTTCACGCTCTACACAAATGACTCAAGCGATACACATGATCTACAATCCACCTACAACAAGCTAATAGTTGTGACGATATACACCGAAAAAGAAACAAACCCTCTTATTATTAGTAAAAGCTGAGATTGGGGGTCAACTCATGAATTAGATCCATTCCTTCGGGTTGATGCACGCGTCCAAGAGTTTCCATTCTTCGCTTCCTACTTCTGGTTTCTGCATACAAAATGCCACCACTGTTTCAGTAACAATTTCATAAACAGAAAACTAGAGGTATCTAATACCAACTTGTTTCGAATAAAGATTCCAAAATCATACATGATCATATTCCCATCGAGCAGTCAGTGGGAGAGAAACAAGAATACTCTCTATCCTGCCCCCTGTTTTCAGTCCAAATGTTGTACCCCTATCATATACCTGTGGCCAAAAAATGTTCGACACGTTTAATTCTGATCAGAAAAAAGAGTAGAGCAATACACTTTAGCCTATAGTTGGATTAAAAAGTGTACCAAATTGAATTCAACATATCGTCCCCTTCGCAATTGTTGCCATGCTTTCTGATGTTCTGTGAAGGGCAAATCCTTCCTTTTCTCTATGATAGGTAAATAGGCAGGAATAACAGAATTTGCACATTCTGCAAGAAATCATTGTTTAAGCAGCATCAGATAGTGACAATTAGATTTTTTCCAGTGTGAAACATCAAACTTATAATGCATGCAGTCACCAGTAGCAAAGGAAAGGAGCATCTCCTGATCATAGTCGTTCAGATCATCAAAAAATATCCCTCCAAGCCCTCTTCTTTCACCTCGATGCTGAATGGAGAAATAAAAGGAAAATAAGGGAAAACAAACCAAGAGCAGCATGTGTCCATGCACCCAAGTTCAATTAAAAATATACTTAAAATGAATCCACTCTAGTTCTTGATAAATAGCAGATCGCATCTATGGAACATCTAGTTAGACATTATATTTTCTTTTTCTAAACTGGTGCACTCCAATGATAGACACAACTTTCTATTTTTACCCACAACTCATTTTTTTCACGACCACTACCACTACAAATGTTGTTGTCACTAGTTGCGCTACCATTGCTCCCACTACCATTATTATTGATACCATCTATGCTCGACACAATAATGTTGTTTTTAAAGTGGAATTTAAACTTACCTCAACTTTATAAAATTTGCATGTAAGGTGAGAATTATCTCTACTTATATATTATAATTTGACCTTATTTGTAGTAAAGGGATCTCCAACACCCCTCACGTCGAGACATGTATATCTTATGTGTGAGTAAATATTCATGGGTGGTCTAATAGCGGCCCAATAACGAGTAACACAATAAACTTATCAAATCTCAGTAGGATAAACTCTGATATCATATTAAGAAGTAAGTTTAAACTTAATACAACCTTATAAAATAGACTTGTAAGGTAATGATTACCCCACTTGTATACTATAATTTGACCTTACCAGTGTAAAATTTCCAACAATATTCACTACCAGCACCACACTATATCGCCATCACAATTGTTCTCAACACAAATAAAGAAACCAGCATAATTGCCACTTTTGCAACTATCATACAATTTATCACAATTTCCCAAGCCAGACTATTACAAGCCCTAAATGCATATACTTTTCATCAATATTTTTCCTATAATGATATTAGGAGGACTTGACATTTCTCAAAATAGAGCATAAACTGATAACGAAAACAAATTTGTCCGCCCAATATTGTCAATGAGGTCATATTTTACCCCACATGCCTTAGTTTCACAATTCAAGGTTTACAAATCAAATGGACCTGTTACTTTGCATACAAAAATTCAGTGTCTCTCAGAAATCACTTATGTTCAGTTAAGGGTAAGAAATACTTCGTGATAATTGTTTTTGTCACTTGCTGTACTTTTCACACAATTACCACATGAGAAAATCTCCACAGACTATTGCCAAGCCACTTCACTTATTTACATGGCTTCTTGATACCCCTGCATCACATATCTCCTTCCATTCCCATCATTTTATTCTCAACGACAGTTATTTGTTAGCCTGTTACCCATTTACCACCATTGGTTTCTTGTTTATTAATTATAATACCCTCAAAATCGTCATATATTAAATTCATCAAAATTAATTATAAGTTCATACTTCTATGAAACAGGCCCAAAAGCTACTGAAAATACAGTAATATCTTCATTGTGTGAAAAACGGTGAAGAATTATACCTTGATATAAAAGTAATCATCACACCATTTCTTGAATCGGGGGTAAAAAGTAGGGTCAAACTTGTCACAGGCACGTTTTTGAACCTACACAAAGTATGACAGAAGTACATTCAGCGAAACACTTTCTCTAGAATGCATCCAATAAAATATCAGAGATCACTTGTAATGATCAACTACAGCTTAATGTTTTCCAAACAAACATTTTTCAAAACAAAAAGGAAGAATGCATCAAATTGATATTTTATGTTTCCATTTCAGGGTTTAATCTAGGTCATGTAGAAAGTTTGAAAGACTTTACGCGACCCTGATTCAAGAGTCCTTAAGCATTTGCAGAAACCTTTTTATGGAGACACAGAGAAAGTAATTCTGCGTTTAACATTTCACTGCCTGTCATTTTAAAAGAACCAAGCTTCATAAATTAAACTGAAGAAAATCTATCCACAACTAGAAAGACTCACAAAAAGTACCAAAGGAAAGTGATTTTTTTTCTATCTTTTTTTCCAACAAAAACGCCAGTAGTCTTTTATCTAAAACGTAAAAACAATATAGACTGATATTTGCTAGCAACGTACTGAGTGGAAGTGCTTAACATCCTCCTCAAAAATGTAAGCTGGTGTCAGGTCAGTTCCCCCACCAAACCACCATTGTCTAGGTGCTCCAGGAGCATCTGCAGAAACCAACAGCATGACTATCAATAATAGCAGCACACACAACAAAGGATTCAATTCAACAACTTTATGTTCTCGCGTTAACACCCCTTTGCTTTCATATTTATAACAAAATAAAAGCCGTCCCAAGATTTTGAGAATAAGAAAATAATTGTGGTTCGATATCAACAGCTGATAACAAATAAACTAAAAAAACAAAAATCTCAAACAGGGACCTTGGTAACCGACCTGGGGAAATACTGACCTAATAGCTAAATATTAGATCAGATAAAGATTAGCTGCTATAAAGGATTAAAAGATTAAACAGTACCAAGCACAGAAATAAAAAACCCAAGACCCAACAACATCAACGAAAAAGACAATCATGAAAGAAGTGTTATAAAGAAGAACTTACGAATCACATCACATTTGCAATGACTAAAAAGTGACGAAATCAATACCGCTAGATTGATACAAAGAGCACTTAAAAAGAGTAAAGCATAATGCAGTTTACCTTTAGGAGCATCGGTTTCAAAATAGCGATAATTGAAATGTAGAGTAGGGGCAAACGGGTTCTTCGGGTGTAAAACCTGAAGAGAAAGACAACGAGGGAAGATCAATTACTCCACAACAAATTAAAAATAACAAAATTGAGTTAAGAGAAAGAGATGGGGAACTTACGGAGCTGATCCCAGCAGCGAAGAACGGCACAGGACCAGGTTTTTGATCGGTAGGAGCACCCTTGGCAGCACGATAAGCCTCAGGTGGCATAACACCATAAACGACAGAGACATTAACCCCAGCCTTCTCCCAAACGGCGCCGTCTTGAAGAACCCTGCTAATGCCGCCGCCGCCACCGGGCCTGGACCAAACGTCCTCCTTGAACTGGGCCCCACCATCAGCGGCCTCAAGGGCACTGCACACACTGTCCTGGGCCTCCCTAATCATCTTCTCGAAGCGGGCCCGAACAGAGGAGGCAGACTGGGCCTCGTCCACTCCTCTGAGAAACGTTTCGGGGCGCTCCGCCTCTGGGGTCTCTTTCTCTATTACGGTGGCTCTGACCACGCATTTTCTGAAGCTCCTGGTCTCGATTCGAGGCTTCAAAGTTCGCTTAGTGAGCGCTATCGCAGTTGGAGAGATGGAAGAAGACGAAGCGGAGGAAGAGCGAAAGGGGAACGTGGAAGAGGGAGCTGAGACAATGCTCGCACAAGGCATTGTGGCTCCGATTCCAATTTGATTCACCGAAAACTAACGAAGAGGGTTCTGAACTTGGCTTATGATAAGGTACTTCCTTTCTCGACCCAACGCTTTCAAATAACTCCAACTTTCTCATTTTTAATCTTTTTTAAATCGACTATTTGCAATTGAATTTCTAAAATGCCTTTTCCTCGCCCACAGATAGCATGGAAATCCAACCAACCTCTCACATTGGTTTGCTTCCTTTGGATCTGACTTCTTCATCTATTTTACTTCGAGTGTTATACTAAAATACCTTTTATTTGCCACCAAAGGTTTAGTTGCTATGCGCAAAATTCCCAATGTTCTTCCAATTACCAATGCATTTTTTTCTTCTTAAAGAATCTAAATACTTTTATTACTCACATCAGTTCCTATAACCAAACTTGTATGCTTTTAATGTAATACACCAATCAATTTAAAGATGTGGGGTGTGTTGCTTTAACAAATGTTATATTACTAAAAGAGTGTAGTTTTTGTTACTGTACAAATTGAAAAATATGCAAATTACATAAAAAAATATCAAGTGGAATATTTAATATATTTGTTATAAAAAATTAACAATTAATATTTCGAATCTTAATAAGAAAATTACAATTGTTATCTCAAAAACATTATTTACACTGAAAATTTATATATAATAAAAATCGAAATGACCCTGCATGAGGAGTTTATTTTTCAACACAATGTTAATTTTTTTAGCTAATAGTTCAATAATTATAAATTGTTAATGTGAAGACTGGGACAGTATCATTCAATTAAGAGCAGCTGTTGAAACAACTTTTACATTTATAGAAATTAATAGATTTATCACACACACACATATATATATATATTCTTTTTTGTTATATAAATAAAAGAAATAGTTGTGAGATGTTCCTTTTCTTATGAATACATAAAATAAGTATATATGTGAAAAATTGTACAGTATCATACATCAATATGAAAAGGAGCATCTCAAACAAACTATTTTTGTATTCATAGCTTTCTTTTATTCATCTAACAAGCTATTAATATCAAATTAATAAAAATATTTACTAAAAAAATTAGAATCACTGAAATAAAATTATAAATTTGGTGACTAAATTTGGAAGTGTATAGTTTAGAATAACCACATTATTCCCTCTTCTGATTTTATTTTTTTTAATTTCCTTACTTTCATTTACATCTCCCTCACCCACAAATTTCCTTACCTCTTCAAAATGGGAAATACTACCTGAATTTTTGCAATATAATGAAACAAAAAACTATTACAAAATATGCTATAAAATGTTTTTAAATATTAACAAACCGAAAGTTAAAAAGTATTTAAAAAAACAAATCACAAAACAATCAAGTTTACTTTGCCTATTGGTAGCTTTTCATGAAAATGAAATGAACAAAAATAATAAAAACATTATTAAGTTTTTTATTGTTCAAAATAAGGGATGAAAAGTGAAGTTTTTCTTAACTCTGGAAGAATCCTAAGTTAGCATGAAATAGAAAAAAAAATGATTATATATAACATTAAAATAATAAATAATTTAATATTAAGAAAAGTTTGGTTAAAATTAATTGTGTAAATTAACTTAAAATATATAATAAATTAATTTATTTCTACTATTCCTTTAGTCATTCTAATAATTAGAAGAAGAAATTATTTCCACTTTTTTTATTAATCTAATAGCGCATATTTTGACTCGTCATTTCGCATCCTTAATATTTATTTTAATTTTTATTTTTCCTCTCCATGAAGAAAATACAAAGAGTTTTTCTAGTCCAAAAATTTTTCTATCCTTCCACTATCTCCTAAATTTTATTTGTTAGTAAAAACATATTATATAATATGATTTTTAATTTTAAATTAGTAGAAAAAAAGTTGGGAAAAGAAAAATGAAAATGTAAAAAGTCAAAAGAATCCCGGGTTCTAGGTTTTCTCTTTTGTCCACCGCCACGCCACCCCTCACTCTTTAGATTCAAACGTTTCCGAGGTGAGGCCGAGGCTGAGGCTGAGCCACCTCTTCTCTCTGTCTGCTTCATACATAGTAGTTTTCCCATTTGATTTTGGTTTGAGGGGCTGATTCCCTTCTCTGTTTTTGCTGATAAATCCAATCTTTTTTTATTCCTTTCTGCAGAATGGGAGCTGGGCGTGAAGTCTCTATCTCACTTGATGGAGTGAGGGACAAGAACCTTATGCAGCTCAAAAAGCTCAATCTCGCTCTTTTCCCCGTTCGCTACAATGACAAATACTATGCCGACGCTCTCGCTTCCGGCGAATTCACCAAACTAGGTTCTTTTCTCTGTTTCTTTCTCACTTCCATTTACCTCATCCTGCATTTGTCTCTATTATTCGTATTTGCTCTTTGTTTCACTGTCCTATGCTTGGCGGCTATTAGATTTCGTAATTTTGATTTACTCCTCGCCTGTGTATTTCTGAAAAGGCTGCTCTACTGGGTTTATATTGACCATGTTAGGCTTTCTTCTGGGGAACTCATCTGAATGAATAAACTAACTTTTGTTTCAATCATTTATTTGTTTACCTCCAAACGAGTGGGGGATGATAATTTAACACTGAGTTGGTTGCCAAAAGATGTACTTGGTAGATTTCTCCTTTTATTTGATACGGGAGCATGAATGTGACCATGTTTATGTCTTGCCTTTGTGTATTCCCTTTTAGGTTTTCATAAGTTATTGCTATTGAGTTCCTGCTCACTTTAGCCTAACTGCACTGTAGATAGGTATTACAATCTATTTGATATGAAGCTAATGTAATTTTGGATTTTCTCTTTCTAATTTTTATTATTTTTTAATCAAGTGATTGAATGATCAGATAGAAAGATAAAAAAAAGCACAAGGTCAATCATTCATCTTCTCATTGTGGGAAATAATAATTCATGGTGGGAATTAATGTGGAATTTAGAGAGTCTTTTGTTATTTGGCCTATAAAATGATTATCTAAAATGCAATTAGGAGATATATGAATTTTGAAAGAAAATTGAGTTTTGTCTTTGTGAAAAATTTGGGAGTTCTAAGTTATAAGAGTCCAAACTCACTTTTTTGAATGTCGTGTCAATATCTTTCCAAAATTGAATATAAGAACGGTCTCCTTCGGTGTTCTCATCACCATTACTAGCCATTTCTCTATTTGAAGATTCTTTTAATCTGGGTGTTGCAATTAACCATTGCTTACACTTACTAATTTTTGCGAATTAGATCAAAGGATTGCCTCCTTGTTGCCGTGTGTACTCTCAGTCAACTAACCTTAATCTCATTCTCTATTCTATCTCTGGTCTCTATTGCTTCTGTGATTTGCCTCAATTGACCATTATCCTTGTTCTACTTCCATCACCATCATCTCTGTTTCTGCCTTCAAAGCATTTTCCTTAAAGGTTCAATCTTTGTGCCTCACATCTTTTAAGCATCTAATTTTCTGCCCATGCTCTGTTATAGATTGCTATTAAGGATTACATAGGTAACTTATTATCAGTTGTATGTAACCTTATGATTATGAATTTTCAATTTTAGTTAGTTAAATGTTATGATTTAGGTTACTTTTGTTATCTGTCATTTTCTATCCATACGTGTATGTGTAAGTCTAATTTTGCATTTCTTGTAGAATCTTATGATTGATGTTATGACCCTAGAATATATGATTTTCTACTCCCTTCCTGATCTGAGCTTGGATCTTCATTTTGACAACATTGGATATGCTGACGTTTTGGAGAGCACTTCCAAAATTGATTTTTTTTCCCGTTTTCTGCTTTCTTTAATGAAAATATGTGGTCCCTCTTTTCTTTTAATAAATTTATCCGCACCCCAAAGAAAATGTACAGAGTCATCTTTATTGGAATACCACGCAAGGCATCTGCAATACTAATAATATATTACATTTGTGTTCTTTGGAGTTCTGAAAGCTTTTGGACTTACACTTAGCACTAAAGCATAGAGGCTCCTTAATCGAACTAGCTTGTTTGATACCTCTGTGCTTTCCCTTGTGCTTGATAATACGGGTGATACCCAAAGAAGGGATGGTTGTACAAGGGACATGTTGAATGTGTCTATCACTTGCCCAAGATTGATTGCTTTGCCTTTGTCTTTCAGCTTACTATAGTGATATTTGTGTTGGAGCAATTGCGTGCCGGCTGGAGAAGAAAGAAGGAGGGGGGCAAGTTCGGGTTTACATCATGACATTAGGCGTTTTAGCACCTTACCGTGGACTTGGTATTGGTAAGATATTTATCACCTTACCCTGGTGATTTAAACTTTAATTGATCATTTTTGTTAAGGACAACTTGGTGTGGATACTTGTCTCAGTACCACAAACAAATACAGATTGATGGTTTGTAATAAGGTGCAAGCTTCATATTGGGAACATTTCAATTTACATCTAGCAACAGTCATAGTTTCAAATTTCATCACTTCCTTTTAAGGTTGTTACGTTCTTTTATAAACTGTGCAAGATTTGTGATGTGAATCTGGGGGTTTATGCAGGTACAAAGCTGTTGAATCATGCTCTTGATCTTTGCTCCAAGCAAAACATTTCCGAGGTGTACTTGCATGTGCAGACGAACAATGAAGATGCCATAAACTTCTATAAGAAATTTGGGTTTGAAATTACAGAAACAATCCAGAACTATTATACAAACATTACACCGCCAGACTGCTATGTTCTCACTAGGTATACGGTTTCAAGCACAACGAAGAAATAACATTTCAGCCAGTTATTTTGAGGGGAAGTGATCAGAGATTGTTGCATTGTTTTATGGGTTTTGCCATTGATGTATTACACTAAAGTTTTTTATGTCCAATGCTAGATTTTAAACAGTAAAGTTAGCCCAAAAAAAAGAAGCACTTGGAGATCTCTTGCTAAGGTACAATCTATGCTATTTACCCGATTACTCACATCACCCTACGGTCTTGTCATTTCCGTCAAAATACTACTAAATTACAATTCGGTACAAGGATATCTAGAACCAATTATCTAAAATCGAGGCGCATACAATTTACTAAAATATTGTAAACCAATTAATTTATACTTTAATTTGCAACTTGTATTTTAAAGCTAAATCTAGCATGTCCATTATAATTTAGGAGATCAGATGAGCCTTTCTTTGTAGGTTTTGTTGCAACTGCCTAGGAATGGATAGCCTCTGAACAGAGGCATGTGCCCTGTTTGCTCGGGATTATCACCTATCACTGTGGGTTTTTGGTTGAGGAAAAAGGGTCTAGTTTTATTGTGTATAGTTAAAATGGATGGCCCATAAAAAGGATACTCATTAGTTGAGAGGAAATGTAACTGGAACCATATATTAGAAATATTAGCAAACCAAGCATAACATCTTACTTAAATTGTAGTTTTTGTCTTTATATGCTTGATTTTGTTTTTCTAGTTTTATCTATTTGCATTTAATCCTTTTTTATAATGCTTAAATGATTAAATTTAGTCTTTTATAAAAACAAAAACTTTAAATAAATAATAGAAGTATAATGTAAGTGTGACATGCCATTAATTTTCATATATTTACAAAAAAAATGTAATATTTTAGAAATAATCAAAAAATGGTTTCGAAGTGGTAGTTTTAGAGTTAATTTTTAAATAGTCTATACTTTTTCTTTATTGATTTATATAGATTAATGTCAGTTTGCATTTGCATTATATTTTAATAGGTTTTATTCTATTAAATTTCTAAATTAATCTTAATTTGATATTAATGAAATAATTGGACACAACAACGAATATAATAACTAATTAAGTAAAGATTAGCTTACAAAAACGACATTTGCTTCAATTATAATCGAAGAGGTTAGATCAAGCCACATACGATTACTCAACAAACATTTTATTAAAGGGCATTACAAACCATGTCAATTAGTCATGGAGACGCATTGTTATCCTATTCGACGCACAGAAAACAAAAATAAATAAATAAAACCAAAAAATATCCAACACGTAAAATTACATATTTCACTATCAAAATTGAGTCACGAATTAGGTTAAAATAATAAGATTTTATATAGCAATATAAAAGATAAATAAATATAATGCATGATTTGGTTCAATTTTTATAATAATAAGAAATGAAAATTAAACCAAATTGCAATAAAAATGTGCTTTTCTTAAAAAATTCGGTTTAATTGTTTTTTTTCATTTTCTAGATTGGTTTACTTGAGGGTGGAAAGTTGATCTTCTTAGCTTTTAAAATTTATTATTAAATATATAATATTTTAAAACTTTTGAAATTAATATATTTACCCACTGAGTGACATAGTTATACGTTAATATAAAAGTATATAAATTCATATATTATATGATGATGATAATATTCATTATTTTGAAAAGTGATACAGAGAAACATATAATAGAATAAAACATATATAATTAGAATAAACATAAAAATATGCAAGAATTCATAATTTCATATTACGGGAGAAAAGAGAAAAACAGATTTTTCTTTTTTTTTTTTATGAATAGAAGATGAGAAACATGTGCTAAAGGTGAATAATTATGAGATGCAAAAAAGAGATAGCAGAAGCAAAAGTTTTGTCTAAATTATTATATAAATATTGAATTGGCGAAGAAAAAACAAACAATTATTTAGACATTTTAATGGTACACAGGGATCCTAGGTGTTTTATTTTTATGAATTGTTGGCCATGTCAAAATTATTTGGAGGAATTCTTTGTGTTTATTTGGAGTAAACACATGGGAAGACATGATCCACAGGAACTAGAGTGGGAAGGAAATAGCAAAAAATATCCATCCCTTATCCGATTCATCACATTACGTGTACACACTTGGTTGGAGAAGAAGATCATAATCTCATCCTCACTAAATTGCGCCATGCAATCTCCACCATGAGTTCGATCCTGCTCGTACATGCGGGCCAAACTTCTGGCTCTGCCTCCTCCATATCTTCCACCCCTTTGGCTTTTTAGTGGTTGCAATTCATATCATTCATTCCTAACCTTCACAATCACAGCATCACTCTCTTCTGCTGCACCATTTGCAAGGAGTTGCAACCTCCATGGCTGCACAAGCTCTGCTATCATCTTCATCTCTTGTCTTCTCAGCGGAGGCTGCCAGACAGAGTCTTGGACCAAGATCACTCCAATCTCCCTCCCGAAAAGCCTCCTTCATTGTTAAGGCAGCTTCTACTCCCCCTGTCAAGGTTTCTTCCTCTCTTAAACCTTTTTTCTTATTGTGTGTCTTCGTTTTCATGTATACTTACAAAAGTTTCTTCCTTTTGGATTTCAGCAAGGAGCAGACAGACCCTTATGGTTTGCATCAAAGCAAAGTCTTTCTTACTTGGATGGCAGGTAAATCCCATCCTAGTTTTCAACAAACACCTATAGAATAAGAGAATAAAGTTAACCACAATAGCTATTATTCATAAGAGATGATATATATGAAGGTGGTGGAAATGGAATTGACTTTGTTTGGGATGATTTGCTTTGCAGCCTTCCCGGTGACTATGGATTTGACCCTCTTGGACTTTCGGACCCTGAGGGAACAGGAGGGTTCATCGAGCCCAGATGGCTAGCATATGGTGAAATCATCAACGGTCGTTTTGCCATGTTGGGTGCAGTGGGTGCCATAGCACCTGAAATTCTCGGCAAAGCTGGTCTGATCCCTGAGGAGACCGCACTGCCATGGTTCAGAACCGGTGTGGTGCCACCTGCAGGAACATACAACTACTGGGCAGACTCCTACACACTGTTTGTGCTTGAGATGGCACTGATGGGATTTGCAGAGCACAGAAGATTCCAAGACTGGGCGAAACCAGGGTCTATGGGGAAACAGTACTTCTTAGGACTAGAGAAAGGACTTGGAGGTTCTGGTGAGCCAGCATACCCCGGAGGACCTTTCTTTAACCCTCTTGGATTTGGCAAAGATGAGAAGTCCTTGAAGGATCTGAAGCTGAAGGAAGTGAAGAATGGAAGGTTGGCCATGTTGGCAATCTTGGGGTACTTTGTTCAAGCTCTTGTGACAGGTGTTGGACCATACCAAAACCTGCTAGATCATCTTGCTGACCCCGTCAACAACAACGTCTTGACCAGTCTCAAGTTCCACTAAATGTATCATATGTTGTTACATATTCTTTACTCTTTTGGTTGTTGTGTACGCAGTTACCAAAACTCAATCACTTTTCTACATCCTCTCCTTGCTCTTTGGTACTCTGTTATCATCATCTTCATCGTGTGGACATTTTGTTCCTTGGTGTGGCGCTCTAAGAAATGACATGTAAAACAGTTAGAACATTCCACAGTTACTGTTATCTCTTTACTAGCTAGATCAACTCTCCCCCACTGTCTTTTTATAAACTGCATACCAAATCTATAATCTATATTATTACTATATATTTATTTAACTCATTAATGATTTGATTTGTTTTATTTTTGCTTTGTCCTCGTAGTCCATATTTTGTCTCAGTTTTCTTAACATGATTATTTAACTTCCACATAAAAATCTATATAGTTTAAAATAATTTTGAAAGGATATTATGTTATATCATCATTTCTATTTCACTGAAATGAATAATATGATATCAATGTAAGTTATACAAATTATTACCCTAAATCATAATGATAGGATTTGACGGTTTCTTTAAATTGTTTTCTGTCAAATTATTTAATTAAAAGTGTAAGCATTGATGTAACTCGTTAATTGTTTTCTGTCAAATAAATAAGTAAAAGAAGGCTATAGTGGTTAGAGATGTGAAACAAGATTACTGCTTAAGTATTTAGTTAATTAGTTAAAGAAAAAATATTACTAAATATCTATTTGATTCTAATATAATACTATAAATTCTCAGGAAAAAAATTCAAAGCCCCATGTATAGCCAAGGTACTAACTAGAAGGTGCTTCTGCCTCAACCTTCATAGGAGAAGCAAAAATACAATTTTATCCTCGTCATTTTCTTCTCGCATACAACTTTGTAAGGGTATTTTGGTATTTCCGATGGGAGTGCAGCAAGAAAAGTATGGAGGTGCAGGAAGAAACACCCCTAATTAGTTGCACACATGCCCAATGATCATGGATAGCTAGGAGTTCGAAAACAACATTGTTCTCCGTTGACAGCCGAAAGCCCACCTTGGTGCTAGCAAAATGACCCAACAAGAATAAAAGTGTAAATTTAGTTTATATATCATTACATTATTTTGCTAAGATTATACTATATTGATGAGAGCTACAACTTCTCATCTCAGTATCAATTATTTGTTTCCCATAAATGTATCTCTGAATTATGCTAATTGATCATAAGTTCTCTTATTATTAAGAAAGAGTTTTCGCCTTTAACATCACACCAATTTAGTCATGGAAAAAATTAATTCATGTCAATAATAAATGATAAAATGTTAAAGTCAAAGTTTATTAAAGCAGGCCAGCGATCAACTAAGTAACTGAAAACGGGATTATTGGCGCGAAGGAAGGCCTGGGTGGCCCACAACGTACAGAAAGTAATAACCATTTTCAGGATTGCTTCTTGCACCCCTTAATTTGAACGTGCACTACCATAATTTTAAAATTGTACATTTTTTAAAATGACTTCGGTATTATTTATTCTAAAAATTTCAAAACACACTTTTCAGAATTTATGCAATGCATTCTAGAACATTTTTCTGGAAGATAATAAGATTTTTGCAACAAAAATTTTTGAATAAAATTTTTAGAATACATAAAATACATTCTAGAATAATATTTTTAAAATAAAATTTTCAGAATACATGAATGTATTTTTCGAAATGAATTTCTTAGGACATATAAAATGTATTTCGAAAAAGTTTTCTAAAACAATTTTTTTTGTATTGTTCTCATTCTTATTCTGTGACGGAGACGGTTCAACAGTAGTTAAAATGGTGGTAGTATGGGTGATGGAATACAATAATAAAGAAATAGACAAAACAATGTAGTCATTTCACACTATTATGGAGTGGAAGTTCAAAAAGGAAGGGGTAACTAATTACCTCATTTCCGGGAGCCAGTAGTTAGTCCTTTTTCTATTCTCATAATTTTCACTTGTGAAAATATTTCCAATTATATCCTTAAATTATATTTCTTAATGCGCTCTATTAATTTTTGAATAGAATATACTTTAGGTATAAAATTTATTTAAAAAATAAAATAAAATGAATTTTGAATACGTGATAATTTCTTTCCAGAATTAAAAATAACGAAAAAAAAAAATGAAATATTAATATTTATCCAAAAGTCAAAAAAAAAAAAAAAAGTAAAATGAATGCAAATAAGATATTTATTATAGATTAAAGATTGTTATATATCTCCATTTGCATCTAATCTCCATTTACATCTGCTGCGTTGTGTTGAGCATTGAGATCTGTATCGCCAAAATCCATGGTAACTCAACGCTCCTCTCCTCTCTAATCAGATCTCTTCTTTGATTATGCCTTTTCTGCTTTTTTTTCTTGCTCCCGCATCGATTAGTTACGCATTCCTCATGTTTTTGCTTTTTATGATTGTTACTTGTTAGCTTTCTGATTGGAGTTGTTTCCTGTTCTAGTTTATTATTCTCATCTCATTCTCTGCATCGCTGTTTCCTTTACGCGTGCTTCACATTTAATGGATCTGATTTCAAAATATTTGCATTTTATTGTTACTTGTTTAAATTTCTGCCGTCTCATGTTAAAATGTTTTATTCTATTGTAGATTTCGTGTTGAATGCATCGTCTGAGTTAGGTTAATTTTTTGACATTTGGTGGATAATGGAGGTACCGACCAGGAGAAAACCAGTGATCTACTGTGTTTGCCTTTTATTCGTTGTCAATTTTTTTCTTCAAATTAGCGATGCATTTTATCTTCCGGGAAGCTACATGCACACTTACTCAAATGGAGATCAGATATATGCGAAGGTTAATTCATTGACCTCTATTGAGACTGAGCTTCCCTACAGCTACTACAGTCTACCTTATTGCAAGCCGCTAGGTGGCATAAAGAAAAGTGCCGAGAATCTTGGAGAGCTCCTCAGGGGAGATCAGATCGATAACTCTCCCTACCTTTTCCGCATGAATGTTAATCAATCAATCTACCTCTGCACTACAACCCCCTTGAGTGAGGTTGAGGTAAACCTGCTTAAACAAAGGACTCGTGATCTGTATCAAGTAAATATGATCCTTGACAATTTGCCTGTTATGAGGTTTGCCAATCAAAATGGGATTAAAATCCAGTGGACGGGGTTCCCTGTTGGGTACACCCCATCGGATGGTAGTGCAGATTACATCATCAATCATCTCAAATTCAAAGTCTTGGTTCATGAATATGAAGGGAATGGTGTTGAAATCATTGGGACTGGGGAGGAAGGTATGGGTGTTATTTCTGAAGCTGACAAGAAGAAGGTATCTGGATATGAAATTGTTGGCTTCCAGGTTATCCCTTGTAGTATTAAGAGGGATCCTGAAGAGATGACGAAACTCCACATGTATGACAGTTTATCTTCGACAAACTGCCCATCAGAGCTAGAGAAGTACCAACCAATTAAAGAGCAAGAGAGGATATCATTTACATATGAAGTTGAATTTGTGAAAAGTGATATAAGATGGCCATCGCGTTGGGATGCTTATTTAAAGATGGAGGGTTCCCGGGTGCATTGGTTCTCTATCCTAAATTCACTCATGGTGATTTTTTTCCTAGCTGGTATTGTCTTTGTCATTTTTTTGAGAACTGTGAGAAGGGACTTGACACGGTATGAGGAGTTGGACAAAGAGGCACAAGCACAGATGAATGAAGAGCTCTCTGGATGGAAGCTTGTTGTGGGTGATGTTTTTAGAGAGCCTGAAGGTTCAAAGCTTCTCTGTGTGATGGTAGGGGATGGGGTTCAGATTCTCGGAATGGCTGCTGTGACAATTGTTTTTGCAGCCCTGGGTTTCATGTCACCAGCTTCCAGGGGAATGCTGCTAACAGGGATGATAATTTTATATCTTTTCTTGGGAATTGCTGCTGGATATGTCAGTGTACGTCTGTGGAGGACCATTAAGGGAACTTCAGAAGGGTGGAGATCAGTTTCCTGGTTATCTGCATGCTTTTTCCCTGGGATTGCTTTTATTATTCTCACGGGACTGAATTTTCTTCTCTGGGGTAGCAAAAGTACTGGTGCTATTCCCATTTCTCTGTATTTTGAGTTGCTCTTCCTCTGGTTCTGCATTTCAGTGCCACTTACCCTCATTGGAGGATTTATGGGCACAAGAGCTCAACAAATTGATTATCCTGTGCGAACTAACCAGATACCAAGGGAGATTCCTGCACGTAAATATCCATCATGGCTTCTTGTTCTTGGTGCAGGAACTCTTCCATTTGGAACCCTTTTCATTGAGCTTTTCTTTATCCTTTCCAGTATCTGGCTTGGGAGGTTCTATTATGTATTTGGTTTCCTGTTGGTTGTTCTTCTGCTGCTTGTTATTGTTTGTGCTGAAGTGTCAGTGGTCCTCACATATATGCATCTTTGTGTGGAAGATTGGCGGTGGTGGTGGAAATCGTTCTTCGCTTCAGGCTCTGTTGCTCTTTATGTCTTCTTGTACTCCATTAACTACTTGGTTTTTGACTTGCAGAGTTTGAGTGGACCTGTCTCGGCTATACTTTATCTTGGCTATTCACTGCTCATGGCAATTGCAATCATGTTGTCAACTGGAACCATTGGCTTCCTTATGTCATTTTACTTTGTGCACTACTTGTTCTCATCAGTAAAGATAGATTGAAGTTTGCTTTGCTATCTCTCACCAACTAAGCAAAGGGCATGCTGGAAGAGGGATTTTTCCCAATTGGTATAACTTTTGCGCAATTCTTTTTGTAGTTTCATTTCTTTGCAGCATATTGAGTGGGAAAACAGATGTCTTGCTGATTGCCGTAAATAGTTGTCACTCGATCTTATGTTGCTATGCGAACTACTGTTTGTTCCCATTTCTTCCTGTCACCCGTAAGTGGTTTACTCATTCTACTAGTGTTTGGTATCATTTTGTTTCATGTGATTTAGTTTGGTAAAGTTTCTTGAGGAAGTTGTATTGTAATTGCACGGACGGATCTCATTCCTTATTCATTCAAACAAATACTGATTAAGAAAATTTTAAATGGATACTTCTAGGTTTCTTCAAGATTTCTACCGCTTTTGGTTGTTCGAATTGTTTGTGTTCGAGGATACGAGAGTGACTTTCACATTAACCTTAGTTTTGGGTTAGTTATCTACATATCTAGCTTAGTATTATAAATTACTTCTAGATTTCTTCAAGATTTCTACTGCTTGATATTGACGACATACGTACATATTCCTAGTGCATGTGGAAAATATCAAATAAATTGTAAATGCTTTGAACATTACATGGGTAATTTTAAATAATTGGTATTTCGGTTTTATAGACAAATTGGAGATCGGTCCATTAGTCAATCTAGGACAGAATTGGATGCATGCACCTTTCATATTCTGTTAAAGATCATATACAAATAAGCTGAGTCTATAATGTTTCTGCGTCTTTATCTTTTATATTATGAGAGAGAACATTCCAAGATCTAAATCCAATTTCAGTATATAGTTCATGAAGAGATCGCCATTGCCTGTCCATCTGTGAATCTCATTACAAAGGGAAGCAATCCTTTCCACGGGCATATGAATGATACCTGGCATGGGGAGAAAATTTTAATGAAGCACTACGTGAGAGTTGTGGTTGAGAATTATGTAAATCCAGACTTCTCTCCCCCTCAACTCAATTTTCTCCTCTTTTCCAGAACTACCACTTCTCTACAATTTTTTTTAACCCATGGTACTAATCTAGGCGCATTCTGTTGATCAATAAGTTATGTCATTTACACAAATTTTGGTTTGATCTATTAGCTGACATTACACGTATAATCTTCATGGGAAATTCGTGGGTACATTTTTTCATCATAAGTTACATACGAAAATTGACTTAATATATCTGTGCAAAATTAATTTATGTTTTAATAATTACATATGTTTGTGAGACACGAGTACTTCGTAATTAAAATTACTGAGATTTATTTTTTCATTTAATCGTTTAGATACAGCGTATACGAGAAATCCATATCAGTTTCCCACAAATAGTTATTCAAAATAAAAGCGCAAATCAAAGCACGAAAAAAGCTTCCTGGCTAGTTATTGTGGAACACTACTACATCACACATTAGATTGGGATGGGAACCCCGTTCCAATCTCCTAGACATTCCAGAATTGGGTCAATTATCTTTGCTTGACACATGGCTGTATACACTTTTTCAAATTCCTCATCTGGCGAGAGATCTTTTTCGCCGGTGAGCAACCGTATCTCTAACTCCTCCCTGACAAATTTGTACAGTGGATATGACCTGCACTCCTTGATTCTGTTTGGAATTGCTGGATTCCCATTCTCATAAGCTACCCGTGCGCTTTCAACTTCCTTTGGCAAGAGAGACTTCAATTCATCCTCAAAAGCTCCAATCCTCTCAAAAATCAACAAACTCACATTCTTGTCATTAATGACACTGATATGTGCCTGCTCATAAAGTACCTGCTTAAGTTTTGGCAGTAGTGGGTACCTAACATTTAAGGGATCATCAATGTATGAAAACACATATTCTCTATCGACCACTTTAAGCAATTCTTTCTCAGAGAATCTAAAAGGGTTAATTTCTTCTTTGTCTTCTGTAATCAATGTTTTCACTGCAACTTTGCTTACAGTATTCTTGATAGTATTCTTGAAAATTTCCTCCAAATGCCTCAAATCAATAGCTTGGCAGAGTGCAACCAGATAAGTGGAAGACATAAGTTTTAGTATCTCTACGGCTTCGACAGTTTTCAAAGCCGAAATTAAGCCCAAAGAGTTCACATCTTGGTTGTGCTGCTCTGCACTTTGCACATGGCTAGTTACCGGATTTGCTAGATATTGAAGTTCAGAACAATAAGCAGCCATGGCAACTTCAGATGCCTTAAAACCATAATCCAGACTTGGATTTCGACCAACAGATAGGTTTGACGGTAGCCCATTACTATACAAATCGTTGACCAGTTCAGTAAATTGCGCAAAGATGAGTTTGCCAATTGAAGCAACAGCTAAACGTGCATTATCCATTGAAACTCCAATTGGGGTGCCTTGGAAATTACCACCATTCACAGCCTTATTCCTTGTGACATCAATCAAGGGATTGTCATTTACTGAGTTTATTTCCCTTTCAATTGATTTGGTCGAAAACCGGATGATTTCAATCTGTGGACCAAGCCACTGAGGAGAAGTTACAAGAGCATAACGATCTTTTCTAGGCTTCTGCAACGGATCTGGCTGTTGCAGTTTAGCATTCTTGACATAAGAGCTGCCATCTAGAATGTGTTCCATAATAGCCCCAGCTTCAATTTGACCGGGATGGTACTTCAGCTTATGTATAAGGTGATCAGTAAATTCCGGCTTTCCCTGCATGACTTCAGCAAAAACTGCTGATAGAACTTCTGCCAATAAAGCCAATATGTTTGCCTCAAAAAGCACCACAGAAGCTACGCCAGACCCAACGGCTGTGCCATTTACAAGGGCAACACCTTCCTTAGGCTTCAACTCAAAGAACCCATCATCTAGACCTGCTAAATGGAAAGCTTCCTTAGCATTGAGGGACTCTCCAGAGGGTCCAACAGCTTTACTGTTTCGCCTTCCGGTTAGCAATGCAACAATGTAGGACAGAGGAATTAGATCACCAGACGCAGTAATTGTACCACGTAACGGCAAAATCGGGGTGACATTGTGGTTGAGGAGTTTGGTGATAGCTTCCAAGATTTCAAATCTAATACCCGAATACCCTTGAAGAAGGGTATTAACCCTCACAAGCATTGCCGCTCTGGCTGCTGATTTTGGCAGTGCATGAGATAACTCTGTTTCGTAGCCAAATATAGCGCAATTTAAAAACCTTGTGAAGGAAAAGAGGTAAGTCCATTAATACATCAACCAAAAGAAGAACTATATATAATTATATTCCTACAGACTAGAAAAACACACAGATTCAGAGTCAAGCAAAGCAGAGTGGATCCTCACCTAACCATTTCCTTTTGAAGAGCAAGCCCATCTTGAGTTTTCCTGTTGGAGGAAGCACCAAAGCCAGTGGTAACACCATAAATGGGAGTGCCTTTGTCGATGTTATCCATGATCCACTTGCAGCTGGCGTCAACGCCTTCCCTTGCGGACTCTGAGAGCTCAACCTTAGCCTGCGAGTAACGGTTAGCAACAGCAGCCACCCGTGATACAGTGAGTGTCTCCGCTCCCCCCACATGGATCACTGCCGTCCGGTACTCCGCCACCATCCGTTTCACTTCCTCCAAGTGGCTACCCTTAAGTGCATCCGCCGCCTCACCCCATTTAAGGGGGTCACTTTGGCTACCCTTTTCTGCAGCAATGGTTGCCATGTTTACAAACCACTGAAACTAGCACTCCGAGAGATCAAAAGTTGTACCAGAAATAGAAATTTCGAAGCTTTAAGTAGAGGGCACTGTTGGTTGGTGAGAACCTATATGTGCTGGGTAGGTGGTTAGTTACCTCTTCAACTTTGATACATCAAGTGTTAGTCACTGTACATGACCCAGTCACTTTGGGCAGCTTTGTTTTTAGTATTACTAAAACAAAAATTAATAGGTTAGCAATTCTACTGTACCTTTGAATGTTTCGACAATTGAAGTGGTCCGAAAGTTCAAAGACAAAAGAACAATGACTAAATTAAATTTTCGGCATTATCTCTGATAACTAGTTTGTTCACAATAATTTATTTATAAGATATTTTAATATATTTTGAGTATTTCGAACACGAGAAAGTATACACCTCAGTTTCAAATCTAAATAAAAACACTTTGTAATCAAGTTACAGTGATGAGAGGGTTTTAATAAGGTCTGGAAATTACTTAGATATAAATCATTTCATTTTAGAAAGAATTAGCACAGCCAACCAAGACTTGATTATATATAATATTTATGAGATGTTTTCTTTTATCGAAACACTCTTTAATAAAGAAAAGTTTATCTTTGAACCTCACAAATGTGAAAATCTTAAATAATTAGAGGAAAACAAATTCAATCAAGTAATGATGTACTTCGTCAAACACCCATAAACATAGAAGATTTGTAATAAAACAAAATTTATTGAAAAATGAATTCTCAATTTTTGTACGAGAACTTGTCTATTGAAAAATGTTTAAAATATTTTCTTTATAAAACTTTATTCGAAAAAATGTCAATAGTAAATTGTTTAGGTGTGGTTGTTTTCTCATTTTTTTTTCAAAATATATCATCGCTCATGCTTATATATGTGTAACTCGATGCATTTATAAATTTCTAAGATTAACATTTTATATTATATTTATAAATTGACTAATAGCCAATCACTTATATTGTATAGTATTTAATATTATAATATTTTTTGTTATTTTTTTTTACATAGTTCAAAAGGAGTACACAAAGAGATAATGTTACACATAAGTCTAACGTTAATATATCTAGTGAAGATATTAGTCACATATTTGATGGTAAAGTAAATTATGATTTGTCTACATCGAAAATAATGTATTATGTTAATAGGTTCATTGAAACATTTACATCAACAAATACACTTAACACTTTAATACGCATTTGGTGGATGATAAAAAAGTTGCATCACATGCTTATAAACTAATATACTATTTCCAAATTGCATTAGTTTTCCTCGCTTTAATGGTATGAGTAGAAATCTAACAAAAATGATTTTGAGAAGTAGAATATTAACTTGCGTGATTATAAGAAAAATTATGGAGTCTCATACATCAAGTGTTATAACTAAAATTTTGACTTATCCAATCTTGTAATTAATAAAATAGAAGATTTGATATTACTGAATCATAAGTAAGAATAAATAACACTTAGAGGAGAGTTCATATAAATTCAAATTATATTATGTATTATTATATAAACTTTTTAAGCCTTTATTTTTTAGGGTAAAAATCTAAATAATGATAAAATAATTATTTTTATTTAATTTATTATAGTAATATTATATTAAAGATATATTAAAATATATGATAACTAGATTAACTTTTATCTCTCATAATTACGAAGTTATCCATTAATGTTATTCATAAAATTGAATATTTTCAATTGAATCTTAATTAAAAAATTTATTTTTATTGAGTATTCATGATATTTTTTTTATTGATATTTAACTATATGTTATCGTTTGATTTTTGCCGTTACCATCAACTAATTGTGTGAACATTACTTGTAGTTTTTTTATTTTTAAATTACTAATAAACTCGAATATCTTCTAAATTGTTAGTAAATTCACTCATTTCTTCCCTAAGAACAAGTTGACCTGTAAGTTGAACGATATTAGAAAAAAAAATATACAAATTGATTTACAAATTAGAGAGAAAAAAAATGATAATATTATCTTGTAAATGACAAAATTGAATAATAGTTAAATGAAAATAATAAATATTTTACTAAGAAAAAGTCGCATTAGAAAAAAAAAATAAAAGGAAACACGTCACAATACGCACGTCTCATAATACAGTAATGGGAATAACTATACCTTCTGTGAAACGGTCATTACAAATTACATTTCAGAAAAAAAAAAACTATAATTATGAAATTCTTAAATCATAATTAAAATGTGTAAATTCATACATAAGATGCGAAATATCAGGTTGGATACTTAAAAAAAGTACGAATAAACTTTGAATTTAGTTTTTAAAGTGCCATTTTATTTTTTTGTCTTTAAACTTTAAAGTATTAAAAAATGTAGTTTTAAAATTTAGCACGTGTTCTTATGATTGGTACGTTACATGACTAGACAATATTATTTTATTACACCTATATTTATCTAGTTGACCTTTTCCTCTCTAAAATGATGTATAAATTTAATCCTCAAAATTAGACAGTAACATTAAATTAGGGTGACAATTCCTAAAATAATTTGTCTGAGAAGAGAAGATACATTATTACCTTTTTCAACGTAGACAATAAACATCTCTTCGCAAATATCCTCGTCCAACTTTATATATTAAATTTAATATATTCAATCTTATGATATAATACAAAAGGTTTATTGACTTCAAAAATACATTATTAAAGTTGAATATAAAGAAAATATTTATTATTATTTATATAATCAAATATCACTTTTCTTAATTTTCTTAACTCATAATTAATTATGGCTTAAAAATCAATATTAAGAATACTCTGATAAATGCATGTATTTTTGTAATTGTATTTTATAAATTTATAATATTTGGGTAAAACTGATTTCAGTTCATCAAATTTATTATCAAACTACCAAATTTAAAACCCACCAACTCGAACATGTGTGTATTTTGATTAGACACTACACTTAAACAAATTACATCAAATCATAATTTAAAAAAAAATCATATATAAATAGACACAAAAGCATCTTGATTGGACATTCAAAATTCAGTTTGTAAGTTTCAAACTTATTTTCATGACAGTTTCAAACTTTATTTTCATGACATTTATTGGCAGAGTTAAATAATGTGTAACAACGATTTATTCGTTATTTTTTTTAACCCTTTTAAAAAGCAAAAAAAAGAAGAAAAAAAAGTTGAGTTTATAATGAAGTTATTAAATGGTAAATAAAATTCTTAAATATTATACTAATTTATAATTTGAAAAAGGTAGCTGAATAACGTGAATATTTTAAAAAAATAAATATTTTAGGAAAGATGTTGTTAAAAGAAGGAGAAAGAAAATTATATTGATGTATTTGATTCTGTTTAATTCTTTCGTTTATATAAACGTTTATATATAGATGATAATGTAAAGTAAAAAAAAAAAAAACGTATATTATATACTAGATAATAGATTAATTGAGTTAATGAATTCAATATTAAAGTCCAATACTCAATCAAATAAATAATAAATTTGATTTAGTTGTGTTTGACTTATACTTATTGAAGTTGAATTTGATCAATTTGAATTCATACATAACTATTAAAGGTTATATAATAATGACTTGTGTAGAAGCATATATTAATCAACAAGAGGCAGTAAACTTTACTCTAGTTCACTTAACCACCTAAGAAAACTGTGCTATCATTAGTTTTTACTAATTACTAATTATTTTTTAAAATTGTTCAGTTAGTTTTATCAGGCATCACAATGAATGAGCTAACTGCTCCTTTGTAATGAATTTCAAAGTAATGAATTATAATTTTCAGGAAAATCTAAGGGGATGGACTTAATAGTTTATTTAAGCAAGTATGGTATTATTTTTATACAGAATATAAAGAATAAGAAAGAATTAATAGTTTATTCAAGGAAGCGTTGTATTAATTTTATACAGAATATAAAGAAGCAGAAGAAAGAATTAATAATTTATTTAAGGAAGTGTTATTTTTATACAGAACAGAATATAAAGAAGAAGAAGCAAAAGAAAGAATTATTAAAGGTTTGAAAATTCAAAGTAGCCGTTGGCATGGACGCGTCCCCTGTTTTAGTTCTACACTGCACTCTCACTCACTGAATCACTGTCACTCGAATCACGCTCCTTCCCTTTTTCTCTTCCTCTGTTTTCCTCTGTTTCTTTTTCCTCATTCATTTTCATTCGTGGTTTCTCTCTCCTACCTTACCTTCGGCATAGCCATGTTTACCGAAGGTTTGGACGAGAGCGCAATCCAATGGATCAACCAGGTCTCATTCTCTCTTCTCTCTGTTTCCCTTTCTTTTTTAGGAATTCCTTAACATTTTCCAATTTCAATGTTTCTTACAGGGATCCAAACCAAAGCTTGAAGATCCTCCTTCTCCTCTCGTACGCTCTCCTCTCGCCGAGAAAATCAGCATCAGCGATCGATTCCCGAGATCTCCTATCGTGAACTCCGCCAATAGTCTCACTTCCCCTGTTCTGCCTCCCTCGAAGTTTCACTCAGGTTTGTTACAGCCGCTCAACCTCGCCTTTGGCTACGGCGGTCACCATGTCGACGACGACAGCGACGACGTCAGCATGGAGGATGCCTTCTCCGACGAAGAAGTCTCTGCTCCCAGCAACCTTGATTACTCCTACTCGCCAATTCCACACAACTACGACGAGGAACAATTGTTTGGATCTAAACCCCAAGGTCAAGGGCGCTCTGGAATTCTCAAGACAGGTTTAGCCAATCAAAACTTAACCATTCAGGTTCCCTACAGTGTCAGAAGATTCACCGATGGAGGAGTGGGTTTCAATAAATATGTTCAGAGGAAGCTCACTCCAGTTGGTGGCGCTGCTCAGATTCAAAAGAAAGGTCACCTTCGCAATGTGAATTGTCCTGATGAAACTGTTGGATTATTGGGTACTCCAAGTGCCCCTCCTATCATTGATGCTGATTTTTCAATAGAGAGGGATTCAGAGAACTCTGTCAAGAATGAACCAACTGACCGTTCATCTTGGCCGTCAGGGGAATCTGTGGATTTTGATGGCACAAAAAGTGAGAGTTCAATTGAACAAAAACCCAATACTGTTACAAAAACCACTGAGCCTGCGGAAAGGTGTTGTAATTTCTACCTTCACTCACTGCAACGTTCTCAATTTTTCTTTCTTCTTTCTCTCTTTTGATCTGTTTGAAATTCTCCTTCCCCTAACCTGTTGTCGTGTACTTTTGATATTAAACTCTGCAGATTGGACAATACTTTTCCAGATGACATAGAAAGACTGACCCCTCATTTACAATATTACAACACCAGGTGCCCTCATTCTTTAACTTTGAATCGACATTAATACTTTGCTAACATAGTTCAATTTAATTAATGTAGTTCACGATGCCATTTTGAAATTCACATTTAAATGCCCTCTTTCTTTTATGGTATGTTATCTCAGCAGTTGCAATAGTCAAAATGCATGGCAAACCCTTATCACTTATGACGCATGTATACGTTTATGCCTGCAAGCATGGGCAAAAGGCTGCACTGAGGCCCCAGAGTTTTTAAAAGATGAGTGTCTGGCTCTCCGAAGTGCCTTTGGGTGGGTTTCATTTTGTTTAACAAACGCACTTCTTTTGGCTTGATTTATTGCTCTCTGTTATTTCTTAAAGTTCACTATTTCCTTAGATTGCACGAGTTCTTGTTGCAACCTCGAGGTATAAAGGTAACCGAAGGAAGAAGTGCAAGAAACTCGGAACAAACGGTTCCCCTGAAGATTAAGAAAGTTGTAGGGAAAATAAGAGTGGAAGGTAATCTTACAATCTCAACAGATTTTTATCATTGCAATACTATCAATATAAATAGGATTATAATTGTAAATTAGTGTAGAATTACGTTTTCTTAATGCACATATTTTAATACTTACTTTTTTGTAATTATGTTTATTAACATTGGATCTCCTTCAAACAACTTGAGAATCGTGCAATATGACATCTTACGTGGAAATTGCAGTGAAGAAACTCCGCATTATACCTAGACAAAAAGTTAAGATCACAAAGTCACAGAGGGGATCGCACTACATGAAGGCTGGGGTGGAGTATGTCCGGCATGTTTCATCACTTGTGAAAACTGGCATAAATTCTATGAAGTCGGCCACCTTGTCACTGGCATCAGAAGGTTAGTTCATCCGATGGAAGGATTTGGAACTCTTTCATTTTATAGTTTAGAAACCTTTTTTACCTTAATATGAGACATATCTTCCTGAAACATTTATAGATTTTTTTTTTTCTTCGTGAACACCAATCTTGTGATTGCAAAATGAACGAATAAAAGATGTCTGTTTTATTCTTGCAGAGGGACTACATTGTTTGATCCAACTTAAGAGTACAACGGAAGAAAATGAATCAGAGCCATCTTCTGCAATTCTTTTGCGCCCTGGAACTGGAGATTACCATGATTTGTAAGTTTTTTTTTTTCACTTTTATGTTTTAACTGGGCGATGTTCTTTTGATTGACCTGCTGTCAGGCTCTTAGAAAATAGTGAAACATTAAAGTCAGTGAAGGCTTCCCAAATGCATTTTAGCAGGATATAGTTGCAGACAATTGATGAAAAACCAATCTTAACCGTTGAAAATCATACACTATTCATTAAGTTCTGATTTTCTGCTGGTACACAGCCTGGTTTTTAAAACGGAAATTTACATTGAGAAACTACAAATTACAATTACACATCTTGATTTCTTCCATTGTTCAAATACACGTAATAATCGTAAAGATCTTGTACTGCCTTGTAATTTCAGTTTCCCATTAAGCCAAGCGGATGCTTTAATTGTAGAAGTCCAAGATTCGAAAAAGGCAGTCCATGGTGAAGCCAGGATTCCAATTTCATCCCTCAGTGATAACCCTGTATGAATTTTTCACCCTTACATCGTCCATAATATTACTCCTCTCACTTGCACCGTCCACATTCACATAATGAATTATCTTGAATGACCAGAGTGACCGAATTAGGTGGTGGCCAGTATATCATGATGAACGTGAATGTGTTGGCAAGATCCAGCTCTCTATCGGCAGCACAATGACGAGCAACGAGAACACTCACATTAAGGTTCTGTCTCTATCAAAATTTAGTTTCGTAAATCTTGTTTTTTCGAGTACAAATTTCCCAGTTAGTTGGTGTAGGATCATCCTCCAAGTTAACATCTGTGGATAAAGGCAAAGAAGTAACAGTTTATCAAACATCTAGATGAAATATATCAGAAAAAAATATTCTTAAGAACGGGATTATATCTTGGGTTAACTATGGCGAGGATCATACTTATCAACTGTGTTTAATCTATTAAAAGAGAAAAATATTCTAATTTGATCATTTTTTTATTTATTTCAAGAAAAGGCGAAGAAGTAGCAGTTTATCAAACATCTTGATGAAATATATCGGAAAAATATTCTTAAGAACTAGATTCTATCTTGGGTTAACTACGGCGAGGATCATACTTATCAACTGTGTTTAATCAAATTTATCATTTGTTGGTATTAAAAGAGAAAACTATTCTAATTTGATCGTGCGAAGTATTATTATTTTTTATTTAATTAAAGAAATGACTCGTCATGATTCAATTATTATTTTATTTTAGACTTCACCAGTAGACACCAATGTGTCATTTCAGGCTATGCCGTTCTGAGCATAGATTTGTGTTTTCATTTGCTCAGTTTCTACATTTCTGCAGAGTGCGGCTGTTGTGGAAACTCAAGCTTATGATTTATTATTGGAGGGTGCCATGAGAGCGCAGCATTTTCACTCCCGAAACTTGCGTATAAATGGGCACTGGAAATGGTTGTTAGATGCATTTGCAGACTATTATGGAGTTTCTAGTTCATATGCCAAGCTGAGGTATTTGAATTTGATTTGGATGCCCTCAAAAAATATGGGGAAAAAAATGGATTTTTATATTCTTTACGCTGCTATATGATTTGTTTATTTTTTAATTCATTTTTCTTCGCTTACCTGCGGTGGTCTTGTAGATATCTACTACATGTGATGAATGTGGCAACTCCAACCAAGGACTGTCTAGAGCTTGTGAGAGAATTGCTTGAACCCCTAATAAAGGCCAGAAGTGAGAGGAGTTTGACCAGGCAGGAAGTAAGTTATATTATATATTGCTCTCTTTCACATAGCAGTAACTTCCCAAGTCATGTACTTTGTTGTTCCAGCTTCTCGTCATTTTAATGTGCAATGTTAATGGATTTGTTTAGATTTCAGACCACATTAATGCTTGCTATACACCTCTTTGCACTTCATAAAAGAAAAACGATATGAACAGAAAACTTGCGTAAAAGTATAATGAGCAATTGCTTGTATTTCTTTTACCTTGAGAAATCTGTTATTTTTAATACCTAATGCTTGTATTTCTGTCTAACCAAATTTGCAATTCATGATTTTGGAAATGGGTAATAGTGTGACAATTTTCTCTATTTATTTCTCACAGAGAAGTATACTTTCAGACTGTGAAACTCAAATTGAAAGTCTTCTAGCAACTGTTTTTGAGAATTACAAATCGCTAGATGAAAACTCGCCATCAGGTTTAACAGATCATTTTGGTCCAGCATTTGAGTCTGCAGCACCAGCTTTGGATCCTGCCGTTCAAGTTTACACTAGTCTTCATGATATACTATCTCTAGATGCTCAAACTATTCTAAGAAACTATCTTCAGGTAATTAAATTTTGCACCATTAACTGACATATGGTGCTCCTGTTCAACGTAATTTCAAGCTTGAATGCTAGAAGCAGAATTAGTTAAGGCTTGCATGTAAAGCTCTTTTTTTTTTCTTTTTTTTTTTTTGAGTCAAAGTGAAGTGTTTACTGTCAACAGACTGCAGCAAGAAAAAGGTGTAGAAAACACATGATGGAAACTGATGAATTTGTGTCAAGCACCTCTGAATGTTACCAAATGGATACCATTACCATCTCAACGGCTTACCTGAAGATGAAGAATCTTTGTGTTTCTATAAGAAATGAAATTCAAACAGACATAAAGATTCACAATCAGCATACCATCCATGGCCAGCATATATTTCCTAGGTATTTGGCTGGAACAGCTCCCTTTCATACTGTTAACTGTGCTTACAAGTGGCTTTTCAATTCCTCGTGCATAAAATTACAACGAGGGATTATATTTTTCTATTTTACCACTGCGTAGGAGAGCATATACACATATTACCGCACCTATTTCTCCGAACATTTTTATTTTGGTTCGTATATTGTCTGAGATCTATTTTCCAATTTTCAGTTCAATTGACCTCACAAACATAACAGCAGCAGTTTACAGCACAGAGTTGTGTAAAAGGCTGAGAGCTTTCCTTTCGGCATTACCACCATCGAGTCCACAGGCACATGTAAATGAGCTTCTAGTTGCGACTGCAGATTTTGAACGAGATTTTGAGTCTTGGAATATAAGGTTTGTAACATGCAAATACAGATATTTTAGATTCCCTGAAGTTAAAATATACTTCCTGACATGCAATACTCTCTTCACTTTTCAGTCCTGTACAGGGAGGAGTAGACTCCAGAAATTTGTTCCACAACTATATTATGGTGTGGATACAGGATATGCAACTTAGTTTACTAGATTTATGTAAAGCAGAAAAGGTAGTTGTTATTTCAGCTGTTTTATGTACAACAAAACACTTATACCTATAAATGAGTTGACCTCCCCAATACAAACAAATGATACAGGTGCCATGGGCTGGAGTAACCACAAATCACTCCACCTCCCCATTTGCTGAGGAAATGTACGAGAAAATCAAAGACAACCTTACCCAGTATGAAGTAGTAATCAATAGGTGGCCTCAATACTCACTTTATTTGGAAAATGTAAGTTCTAACTAGACATATTTCTGTTTTAAACCATAAGCATTCAAGATATCTTTTTCTAGTGTCTCTCTGTGCTCTCATACGTACAAATAATCCCATCTCCACTTTACAAAACATCCTTGAGTTTATGGTCCTCACTCTCTCTCTTTCTGTAAGGCTGTTGCAAACATTGAAAGGGCAATTGTAAAATCCCTCGAGAAACAATACAGCGATACCTTAACTCCTTTGAAGGATAGCATACCAAAGAGACTTCACTTGCAAGTTCAAAAGATAGCTAGAAGACAATCAGCTACAGTTCATTTGCTTCCTAATCAAGTAAGTTTTCTGAATTCTTGCTTTTCTCCAGATCCCAAAATCCACTCATATTTAAATACTCAAAATTCTTCTGGCATAATAGAAAGCATGCTGGACTGATGTCTATATATTGAAATATTTTCTTACGTTTTGTTTTATCCACAGTTAGGAATATTCTTGAATACCCTCAAGAGGATTCTTGATGTCCTACATTGTAGAGTGGAAGACATCCTAAATTCATGGGCCTCCTGTCTACCTGTCATGGGAGATAAGAAGACACTGTTTGGGGAGCAAATGAATGGAATCACTGTTCTCTTGAGAACCAAATACAAAACTTATTTGCAAGCAATAATAGGGGATCTTGTCAATAATGTAAGATCATTCAGGCTCCTCTAGATTTCAAAGCTATTGTAAAGGAAGCTTGTGATATTTATTTACGTTTGATGCAATTGAATTGTCCAGATGCAAGCTAATCGGAACACAAGGCTGAAAAAGATACTTGAGGAAACAACAGAAACCGATGGAGAAGCAGAAGTCCGTGAAAGAATGCAGATGTTGAATTCACAACTCATTGATTTCATCTCCAACCTGCATGAGGTCTTTACCAGCCAGATTTTTATAGCAATATGTCGTGGATTATGGGATAGGATGGGACAGGTATCCAACTAAAACTCGTATACGTTTGTTTGCATTGTCGGTTCGGAATTTTCATGGATCTTGTTTATCTTGATTCATTTTTGTGCTAGATTATTTTGAAATTTCTGGAAGGAAGGAAAGAAAACAGGATATGGTACAACGGCTCGTCCTATGCTCTTGGGGTAAGTCAATAATATGAGATTATGTGCATAATATCTTCTAATGGTGTCGATTGCAAAATTGTATATTGTATGACTTGGATTGTTTCACTTCGTAGATATTGGATGATACCTTTGCTTCTCAAATGCAACGATTAAGAGGAAATGCGTTGCAAGAGAAGGATATTGAGCCTCCCCGCTCAGTGATTGAAGCTCGGTCTATTCTTTGTAAAGACACGGCTAATGCAACCGATCCATCTAATTACTTCTACATATAATATATATTGCCAAATTTCCCTGCTATTGTAGAGAGGGGTGAGATTCATTTTATTCTTTGCATGTAAATGTAATAATGTATGTACTCTTTGTTCAGGCTTCAGAAGTCTGCATTCATTTTATTCTTTTGCATGTAAAATGTAATAATGTACTCTGATATTTGGCCAATCAATTTTACCTGGCTTCTGAGGCGTCTGGAGTAGAAGTAACTCCCACTCATTTCTTTCGGGGATTTCGTTCATTTTGAAAATCCTCACAAAGTGAAATTTTTAACAATAATAATCTCATTAGAGGTAGGTGATATCCATTGATCTTGCATTTGGACTTGGGAGACTAATCCAAGGATTGTTTCAAAATTTAGAACATTTTAGCTTGTGTGTTTTGTATTTGGCCATTGTGCTACAAGTTTAATTGTTGATAATGTGTTAATTTGTCTCGTTTTTAATAAGATAAATAGTACTTTTTGGTATGATAACCTGTACCGGAAGTATTTTTTTCTCTGTTTTTTTATAATAAGGGGTGGAACCATCTTCATTATGCGAGACCATTGTGTTATGGTTAATTCATGTTGGATAACCTTTTTTTCTCGCAAAAACTTTTCAAATACTTCTCTCCTCATTTTTATTAAATATAGCCACATCTTTCTCTTATACATCAACAAAAGATACAAAACTTTCATTGTCACCCAGTAAAAGGTCTAAATAGATAAGATGTACTACATATAATATATCTAATGATCCCATTGCAAATGTGAATTGAAAGAATTTCTAGGTTGCTCATTAGTACTTCAGATTGGACAAGTCTTATTAAGCACATCCACATTAGGTAATCCCATCGTCATTTTCTTATATTGTAATTGACTTACGCTTCTAAAGTCTAAATGGTCAAACCTTAGATGCTAAAACCAATCATTTTGCTTTATGGAACACTTTGCATTTGTAGCATCAATGTTGTCTCAACATTTTATTCTTTTTGAGAACTGACGACTTAATCACCAACCTCTTCTTCGGATAGATTCTGGTGCAATTTATTTTACATATTTATTATAATGGCTATTTTTTTATTTACAAAGATGGGTAAGTCATGTACGATTTTTTCTAAACAAATTACATAGCAGATAAACGATTTCAGACCAACATCAAAATTTTTTATTTTAATTAAAATTGTGCCTATGTGGCACAATTTCAATGGAAATTTTTTTAATTTAAATAATGCAATGTGACACAATTTTAATTATAATCACATGAAAATATTATATCAGAATGATACTTTAATCCAACCCAACAGGGAAAAGAACTTTAGAGAAAGGCAACAAGTTTTAAATATTTCAAATGGAGAAGAAGTCATTTTAATCACATGTTCTTTTGGGTCTTCTTCTTATTTTGTAGGTCTTCTCCTTATTTTCGAACTTTTTTGTTTCTGTATAAAGTTCTAGTCACTTCTCTTGGATTTTTAACTCCTCTAACAAGTTTTTTTTTTTTTTTTTAAGACTTTGACAAAGGAATCTTGAATGCTTTTGGTTGATAGTGGGTGAGGAAACTTTCTATTTACATCCCATTTTGATTATTGATATAAAATTAAGAAATAGAAAAAAAAGTTAAATATTAAAACATAAATTATTTTATTTATTATTGTAATATTATTTGTTTTAATTAATTTTTTATTTTTTTTATTTAAATGTAATTGATTATATTCAAATATATAATGCATATGATTTACCAATAATTAATTATGTGTTTTAAAATAATTGATTTTATATTAAATTTAAAACTTTCTTATAGGAAATGTTGAAAAAAAATCGTATATGTTTTTGAACTTTGTACGGCTTTTAATATTCTTTTGATCTTATATTGAAACTGTGATTATAAAAAATACGGACGAAATATTGAAAAGGAGTTTAAGATTTACGATTTAGGAATTAAAGAAAAATAAATAAAAAGTAAGAGAAAAGTTTGTAGCAGATTTGATTGATGTAAATGAATAAATTTGATATATATTAATATATTTTCAAAATAATTTAATAAAGTAATTTAATTTAAAAATTTTGGAAATGGAAATTAAATTTAAAATAGAAGTAAAAACTTATTATAGCTTTTACTAAATGAAGTATATATATTAAAATACATTATCAAAATTGAAGTTAATTAATTTTATTATTTATTTATTTTAATATAAAATATAGGTTAGCAAAATTTTAATTTTTTATTTTATTAATTATTTTAATTTATTATAATAATATAATGTAATAGAAAATATTTAATTATCATTTAAATTGAAATATTTTAATTATTTATTTTGTTAGAATAGAAAAATTAATATTTTATTTAATTTGAATGAATTAACTTTTTCTTGTAATCGATTATAGGCTGTAAAAAATTACTTTACAAATGAGGGTGGAAGGTTTAAACAATTTTTTTTTTTCATTTGTTATTTTTATGATTTATCTTTTATATTTTTTTTCGTATATTCGCATTATTTGAGAATAGACATGATAAGTGATTTAAAGAATAATATAACATAAATTTGTCCATAACATAATTTTGTCAACATAATTTTGTCCGCAGAAAGTCATGGTTCTCACTAACATTAACTTATTGTTTATGTCTATATCCAACCAAAATGACTTTTGGTCATTTCTTTCTAAATTATGTTCTTCTTCTTAAATATTTTAATTTTAAATCTAATAAATTTTAATTTTAAATATTTATTAGAAATTAAACCCACATACAAATGCACGTGACGTAATCAAATATACAGACGTTTCAAGCAAGCCATTAAATATGTTTAGTCAAAATTTGAAAAGTACTTAAATATTTAATGAAAACGTTACCATACTGAATCAAACTAATAAGAGATTCTAGATTTTAATGCGATAATAAAATACATAAACCAGTCGATGCGATAGGAAGAAGGGTTTTGCAACATTATAAGTAGGGACACATTTCAACTTCATCTTCAATCGAGATAATTTTTAGGTGTACGATAGGTTTCGTTCATAAATATTATTTATTTTTAATTTTTATAATTTTTTTTCAGTCCACATCTTTTATAGTGTATTAGGTTGAGCTCGTATACTATTTGACAGGAGTTCATCCGCGATGCAGTGTTAGGAGGAGAAGAAAATGTATGGACATTTTTAACATGTACATTTTTAATTTAAGAAAATTTTCAATTTATGGACATTTTTAATTATGGACATTTTTAATTTACGAACATTTTTAACTATGTACGTGCTTCTCCTCGCATAGACTTTTTTTACATTTTGGGAGAGAAATCTTAGATGCGTTGGTTAATAGTTGATCTTAAACTACCTGATATTTGTATTTGGTTGAGGTGGATGTGGGTCTCATATGTGGTCCTTAAAGAGAATAAGGAAAAACCAAAAGAAAATGTGGACAAATATTATTTTAATTCTACATGTGTTTTATTAGAGAGATAGTAATTGAATGTTCACCTCATACATAAACATTTTTTATTTTTTATTTCATATTGTTTTTATCTGATATTTGTATTTGGTTGAGGTGAACGTGATATTTGTGGTCCTTAAGGAGGAGAAGGGAAAGCTAGAGGAAAATGTGAACAAATACGATTTTAATCCTACATGTGCTTCTACAGTAATCTGACATAATCTTTTTTTTATCAGAGAGATAGTAGTTGAATGTTGACCTCATACATAAATATTATTCATTTTTTATTTCATATTATTTTTACCTGATATTTGTATTTGGTTGAGGTGAATGTGGGTCTCATCTGTGGTCCCTAAGGAGGAGAAGGAAAAGCCAGAGGAAAATGTGGACAAATACGATTTTAATCCTACATGTGCTTCTACAGTAATCTGACAGAATCTTTTTTTATCAGAGAGAGGTTCTTTAGTGCATTGGTTGGTAGTGGTTGAATGATAGGTTTATTATTAAATATTACTCATTTTTACTTTTTATAAATTTATGATTTTTTTCAATTCATCTCTTTTAAAGTGTGTTTGGTTGAGCTAATTATTTATGTGTCAACAAAAATAAAAGAAACATTCTTTTTAGTTTTAGTTGAAGTGAAAATCATTATGACATATATATAAATATATATTTAATCTTGTATTTGCTTTAGAGAATCCTGTATAAAGTAACACTATATATAAGTATCAACTCCTTTAGATTGTGTAGTGGTGATTGAATGTGGAGGAATGTTTTTGTTTGCATCACATTTTGATTATTGATATAAAATTAAGAGATAGAAAAAGAATAGTTAAATATTAAAACATAAATTATTTTTTATTTATTATAATAATATTTATTTTAATTAAATTTGTATTACTTTTTTATTTAAATGCAATTGATTATATTCAAATATATGATGCGTTATGATTTACACATAATTAATTATTTGTTTAAAAATAATTAATTTATATTAAATTTGAAACTTTCTTCCCAGGAATGTTGAAAAAGAAAATGCATATACATTTTAATTTTTGAACTTTCTACGACTTTTAATATTCTTTGGATCTTATATTAAAAGTCGTTTATAAAAAATAAGGAAGAAATATTAGAAAGAAGTCTAGGATCTAGAGTTTAAAAATTAAAAAATAAATAAATAAAATTTACGAGAAAAGTTTGTAATTTGGATGTATATTAGTATATTTTAAAAATAATTTATAAAAATAATTTAAAATTAAAATTTTGGAAACTGAAATTAAATTTAAAATAAAAATAAAAACTTATTATAAAATTTTACAAAATGAAATATATATATATATATATATATATATATATATATATATAT
>Ga0099825_1000108_pt1 | contig 59785 bp, 33 predicted proteins | sample SiratroredBW_FD_76838 | JGI IMG/M metagenome (GOLD analysis project Ga0099825, IMG submission 76838) | Root nodule microbial communities of legume samples collected from California, USA - Siratro red BW | ecosystem: Host-associated > Plants > Roots > Nodule | place: USA: California | collected...
GGAGATGAAAAATTTTTTTGTGGTGGGGGGGGGGAGGGAGGGGAGGGAGGAGAAGAAATTGTAAAAAAAAAAAAAAAATTTGTATGTAAAAAAAAAAATATAAATAATTTTTTTTTTTTTATAAAAAAAAAAAAAAAAAATTTATAAATTTTTAAAAAAAAAAAAAAAAAAAAAAAAAAAAAAAACTGATAACAGTGTACTCTGAACAATTTGATTAATTTTCAACTTCTTTAGATTAATTAAAAATTTATAATGATTTCGAATTGTATCTGCCTAGACCTATGCCAAACCCCATACCTAAATATACAATGTTTGTTTATGAATTTATGTTAAATTTGCTTATATAGATGTATGTAAAATGCAGCCAATTAACTAGTCATTCTGTAATAGAGAGTAAGATTTCCTCTGATTATTCTCCCATAAGATGGTATCAAACATTTAAGTGGAGAAAAGAAAAAGAACAGAACATGTGCAAAGAAATTAACGAGTGCCTAAATGTCACCAAATAATTTAGTTGATATGCATGGAATGTGGAATGTTTCAAGAAATGAACAAATAATATTTTGTTATATGGCAACACATCAACAATGCACATGAGGGTCATAAGTTCATCAGCCGTACGAGGGTATATGTATACATATAAATTCTACAGACAATTAAGTGAAATTGTATACTTAAACAACCGACCCAATCAATGTCTTGTCACTTAACTTGCTTCAATGAAAAAATTATAATGCAATGTTGGTCAAATTTAAATAACTCAACATAAATTATCTAAAAGCAGTATATTTGTTTTGAAGCAATGATAAGATAATAGAATGGTAATTAGAAATATTTATAATTTGGTGAAGCTAGAAATAAGATGAATGGGATGGGAATAATAGTATAAGGCTTGGTCAACCGAAAATCCAAGTCAGGACAGGAGAGTGGGAAGAGGGTTGCAGTGAATGAATGGGCCAGCGTGTGTCTCGGGTTGACGCCAGGCTGACGCCTTAAGGGACAACCCAATGGCCCTATATATTAACATAACTAATTCTTTCAGTCTTTGACACCCTCATACTCTCCATCATCCTAGCTAACTAACCACTCATAACATAACTTCCCCCTGTTTCTCTCTCTATCGACTCTCCTTCTGCACATGTTTTACTCTCCAATACACGTGTCTCACAACAACATTTTTCCCACATTTTGCACTTCATACTACAATTATATATATACCATCTCTCTCTCCACATATACCCTTTTGTCTACATTTTCTATTTTCTTAACTTTCTGGGCTGGCTTCATTGCCTCTTGCCAGGGGATACACCATGTTGCAGGATGTTTTTGATCAGCCACTGCCACCAAAGGCCGAACCGCAACAGCAACTCCCCATTGTAAACACCTCCACCCACTCCAAATCACCTCCCATCTTGATGCATGCACCAATCATATCATCCCTTGTTTCTTTGTGTTTGTTGCTAGATTCATATATTATTTCCCACTGCTAATAAAATCACCATTAGCTATTCCAGACATCTACAACCCATTTTCTCAAATTCTTTTCTAGGCTCCCCTGCCAATTTGCAGGGAAGAACGTCTTCCTTTCTCTCCATTACATAGTTGGGGAGCATAATGCTTATTGACTAGCAATGAGAAGAAATAATTAGAGATTCCGCAATAATTATTAGGTTTTATCCTTTTTTTTATATTATTCTATCAAATCCCAGACAATGCCATTCACCCAAATGTCATTTTCTGAGGGCAACATGGTAAACTGCAAAGTGATATCAATTTCTGCACGATTTCCAGTGTGATAGCCATTTAAACGTAGCTTTCGATTATTGTGGAATATATATACACACACACATACCTGTCTGTGCTTGTCTATTTGCCAATTTCGAAATTCTTATTCAGTTTGAGAGGCAGAGGGGACTTAAGGAACAGTTCACATGTAGCATTATGGGTTCCTTTTAAGTGCCTTTTAATCCCCATTAAATCAGTTTCCATACACCGAAGAACACAACGTAGCATGGGATGAGGTTCCTTCTTTGTTACAAACATACATGTATTGTCACATTAAGGCATAAATGCCCATCTTTTTCTTGTTCCAAAAAAAGCCACCCTCTTGTAGAACTTATTATCTGAACATGACCATATATATAAACACAACTAACTAGATGACACAACCAACCAAATCTGTATTTGGAGTTCATCATTATAGGGTATTGTACATTCATTTATTTAATTTATTTCTAGACAAAGAGTGATGAACATACCTGATGCTTATACGCGTGTTACTTACTTCAGAATGCTCACTATTTGATGAAGACATGCATTAAACCAAACTTTTGACTGATTATAACCAGAGAATATTATCTTTTTGAAAGTTTAGAGTCTGATCATTATAGGCTTGATCCCAATTCCTCCTTTGCTGATTGAAACGAGTCTGATAAGATCACATAGCCGTCCTATAAGGGAAAACAATTGGTGTAGAATCGGTCTTCTGACTATTTATAAAGGGTCTATCAAAATGTTGTTATCAATGTGTCTAGTAGTTTCTTTTCGCAGTCATGATGCTTAGATTGTATTTATGTCACTTGATGCAGGATGAAATTTCAAGCCCTCTTAGTGCTCGAATTTTCGAACTTTGTAACGCCGAATTTTTCCCAGAGGCTTTGCCAAATTCTGAGGTTACTTCCAGCTCAAACTGTTGCTATGAGGAGAACTCCTCGTATGCCACAACAAACAAATCTTTAACTGTAGATGTAGAAAATAAATTGAATAGCAATAGCAACACAGTCACCACGCCAACTAGCACTACCACCACCAACAACAACAACACAACCAACAGTAGTAACCTGTCTATTATCTTTGACTCCCAAGAAGAAATTGACAATGACATCTCTGCCTCCATAGACTTCTCACTATCTCCATCTTTCAATGTTCCTCCATTTCTCCCAGTCACATCCCAGCAAGAACAGTTTGATTTCTCCTCTGTGCAGCCTCAGGTCCCATTACCAGCATTTTCAGTTGTGGAGGGCTTCTCTCAGTATCCCTCTGACCCCGTTGCACCTCCCCTTATGGGGGCTCCATTACCTTCTGTTTTCGAAGAGGATTGCATATCTTCTGTTCCTTCTTATGTGCCTCTCAACCCTTCATCTCCTTGCACTTATCTCAGTCCTGGCATGCCACCATACATGCCTCCTGGTCCCCTTACTAGTGCCTTATCAACTGATAGTTCTGGATATTTTGGTGGGCACATTCTTCTTGGTTCTGAACTTCAGACACAAGAATTGGAATACCAAGGAGAAAATGGAAGAATGTATTGTACAGATTCAATTCAGCGGGTGTTTAACCCTCCAGACCTTCAGGTATGTATGACTTTCAAACTATTTTGGTTAAATTCTTCGTCATTGCCTTTTGTTAACAATGCCATCCAAATAACAAGTGTTCAGTTCAAATGTTCAATATGCTCAGAAATGAGAGAAAAGAAAGTCAATTGTCCAAGGACTTTTATTTATTTATTTTTAATGCTAAGTTGTTGTTATAAGCTTGCTCTTTCAGGTTTCTAGTCTGAAAGGTTGCAGCAGTAAGATTCTTGACAGTAAAGAAGGGATTTACAGGAGGTGAAAAGTTTTCGAAAGATAATGGCCCATAAATTTCTAAGAAGTTATATGCCCCGTAGAATATATGCCCATATCCATCAAAACAGTAGCTAGCATATCAACCCCTTTATAATCTCATTCTCACCTGTAAAAAGTAGCATAAAATCTGCCCCTGCTAGTAGCACGAGTCAGAATGGAATGGCAACTTTCCACAAAAACTGATAACAACCAGCATCATCATCAGAAAAGACCCACTTCATGAGTGGCTCTTTTAGCATATCGCTTTCGGAACCTCTAACCAAGTTAATGATAGTCTGCGATGACCAATTTCCCTTTGCGCTGAGCAGGAAAGTAACTGACTTTGTTTGTAATTTATTTCCTAGGCACTTGGTAGTGAGAGTCAGCAACTAGTTCCCGGGAGTGGTAGTTCTGCCACTCTAACACCTGAAATCTCAAACTTAGAGGACTCCTCATTCAAGGTTGGAAAACTTTCTGTTGAGCAAAGGAAAGAAAAGATCAATAGATACATGAAGAAAAGAAATGAAAGAAACTTCAGCAAGAAAATTAAGGTACACTCAAGTTCCTTCCCGTCTTCAAAACAGCCTCATCATCTAACAAAATTAAAATCTTATGATGTTACATTTGCATATATATCCAAGGTATTCCTTGCATTTCATATTGCATGCTTCCAAGTTCAACTAACGATGCAACCAAATATGCAGTATGCCTGCCGCAAAACTCTGGCAGATAGCCGACCCCGGGTTCGAGGAAGGTTTGCAAAGAATGATGACTTTGGAGAAACCAATAGAACTACTAGTAGCAATCATGAAGATGATGACGAAGAAGAAGTAAGATTTCGAAGGCTCATCCATTTATTAAAAACTTAACAGGGCTCTTTTCATTCAACTTGCCCGTGTTGAAAACAAGAAAATTTCTTTTACTTGTACCTTGTTAATTATTTGTTGATATAGTTTTTTAAACCCTGCAGGTAGTTGTGAAAGATGAAGATGACATGGTTGATTCCTCAGATATTTTTGCTCATATCAGTGGGGTGAATTCCTTCAAATGCAACTATTCCATCCAGTCCTGGATTTGACTTAATAGTTTGATCAGTATACCTACATCTAGCTTCTGTAGATTTTTCATGGCCACATACCACCCCACATTTCTCCTATCTGGTTTTGATGGATGAGGAAACTGAATAATTGGGGTCCTGATACTATACAATAAGTGAATGAAGAACATATAGAAAGAAACTGTATACATTTTTGCAGACATTACCTTTCTTATTACTTGAGTGTACTAAGAACCACATGATGTATTAACTAAAAATTTCAACTGTCTCCATATACTACTGGAGTTCATATGTACTTTCTATTATAATAGTGAGGAACAAGTATTGGCTACATTAAAGGGCTTAAGCCCAACCTTCAAATATTTTTGTTACTTGCTTTGAATCTGTTTATCTCTGGTTAACAACATTAAGAAAAGGTATCCTCTAAATCATTGACTTGATTGATTAACCATAATATAAACGTTTTAAGTAGTAAACCTCACAGTTACAGCACAATAAAACAGTTCAATAAGTTAGAAAGAAAAAAATATATAAATATTAATAAAGCATAACACCTAATTGCCTTGTATGGACCCAAAAAAAATCTAATAAATGAAACAGAATCTGACCAATCCAACTTTTTAATACAAATATATTAATTATAATATTTTCTATATATAAATTATAAAGAGATAAAAATGTTATTATATTAAATAAATTTATTAGAAATGAATATCACATTATACAATAGATTATGTATTAAATATGTATACTTCTAAAATAATGATACCACTTAATTAAGTTGGAACTACTAAAAAAACACAATCTAATCTAAACCTACTTAAAATAAATACAGGGAATCCAATTTTAAAATCTGGAGTGATGCAAATGAATCTAGAGTTATACCGGTTTAGCAAGTATGCCAGGTTGGTGATGATCAAAGGGTATCAGCTGTTATGTTGGCGTGAATGCCCCTCCCAAATCCATAGATGAGAGCGGAGCAGAGAATGTAGGGCAGGTTGGCACCTTTAGGGTACTAAAAATCGAAGGCACGTTACCGCGACATTAGGGGTACCTTTTAAAAAAGGGCAGAAATTATATTAGCAGCAGTATCTATCAATTTGATGCATTAGTACCTCGGATAGCTACTCAACACAAACTAGTAACGCATCATCCTCAAACATTATACAAGGCAGCTTCTCCGTCAATTTCCTCACACATCCCTTTCTCTCTTTCTCTTTCTCTTTCACTTTCTCTCTCTCTCTCTCTCTCTCTCTCTCTCCTTTTCCCTCCCTCTTTTTCATCACTCACTTTTCACTCTCTTCCTCACTGAATAACTTAAATCTCTCCCCCATGTCAACAAAACCTGATTCACTCAGTACCAAATTGAATTTTTAATTAATTAAATTCCTTCCTTTGCTTTCATTTATCTTTCAAAATGAACGGCAGTTCCAGCGAAAGCAAGACCAGGGACATGGACGGGCAGCTGGCGGGGCTGGGCTACAAAGTCCGGTCATCGGAGCTTTGTCAAGTGGCTGAGAATATGGAGCGTTTAGAGAACGCCATCAACACTGTCAACTCATCCAGGGACATTTCTCAAGTAGTCTCCGACGCACTCCTCTACGATCCCTCCAACATAGGTTTAGGTTCCTGGGTCGACACGCTTCTCTCCGAGCTCGACCAAACCGTCTCCTTGCCCTACGATCTGTCTTCGGACCTACCCGATTTGCCCACGGATCCAAACCGCCAACTGGGGATGGTAACCACCGTCGAAGAAGACTCCGGGATAAGACTCGTTCACACGCTCATCACGTGTGCCGATTCCGTGCAACGTGGCGACCTCGCATTCGCTGGCTCCCTCATCGACAGCATGCAGGCCCTGCTGGCTCACGTGAACACCTCATGCGGCATCGGGAAGGTCGCCGGCTACTTCATCGACGCTTTGCGCCGCCGAATCTCGTCTCCACAAAACGCCGCGTTCCCAACCTCCCCCTACGAGAACGACGTTCTCTACCACCACTACTACGAGGCCTGCCCCTACCTCAAGTTCGCGCACTTCACTGCGAACCAGGCGATCCTGGAGGCCTTCAACGGCCACGACTGCGTCCACGTCATCGACTTCAACCTGATGCAGGGGCTCCAGTGGCCGGCGCTCATTCAAGCGCTTGCGCTCCGCCCGGGAGGTCCGCCTTCGCTGAGGCTGACCGGCGTGGGACCTCCCTCGCCGGACGAGCGCGACACACTGCGCGAGATCGGCGCGCGGCTGGCGGAGCTGGCGCACTCGGTGAACGTGCGGTTCACGTTCCGCGGAGTGGCGGCGTGGCGGCTGGAGGACGTGAAGCCGTGGATGCTGCAGGTGAGTCCGAAGGAGGCGGTGGCAGTGAACTCGATCATGCAGCTACACCGCGTGGTTGGTTCGGGAATCGATGCGGTTCTCGGGTGGATCCGAAGTCTAAACCCTAAGATCGTGACGGTTGTGGAGCAGGAAGCGAACCACAACGGGGAGGGGTTTCTGGAGCGGTTCACGGAGGCTCTGCACTACTACTCGACCGTCTTCGACTCGCTGGAAGCGTGTCCGGTGGAGCCGGACAAGGCTCTCGCCGAGATGTACCTGCAGAGGGAGATTTGCAACGTTGTGTGCTGTGAGGGACCGGCGCGGCTGGAGCGGCACGAGCCGCTGGCGAAGTGGAGGGAGCGGCTGGCTAAAGCCGGCTTCAGGCCCTTGCATTTGGGCTCAAACGCTTACAAACAAGCCAGCATGCTGTTGACTCTCTTCTCAGCCGAGGGTTACTGCGTGGAAGAGAATCAAGGGTGTTTGACTCTTGGTTGGCACAGCCGGCCCCTGATTGCGGCTTCGGCTTGGCAAGCCGCGCCGCCGAGAGAGGGTGAAACGGTGCGTTTTCAGGGTTGATGAGAGAAGTGAATGTAACAGAAAATAGTTGTTTATTTTATTCTAGTTACTACTGGTACTCAACAGAAAGAGTGGTGAATAATGTATATTTTTCTGTTTTCTCTTATTTTCACCTCCTCCAACTCACGTCACTTTTCCTCTTTTTGTTCAAAACCCCTCCAAACTCTTTTTCTCCTTTTCGGGTCATTTGAGTGATCCCTCAGCCTAATTACTTAATTATGGATAGTTGCGTCTTGGTGTTCCATGCTCAATACCTAATTACCCTCTTTGCATTGCTCTTTCACGCCACAACACTATTTCACAACTTCCTTTTTGTATTTACCTATTTGATGAAAACATTTTTTTGACTTTTACTATATCCATTATTCTTAAACTATTTTTTATTATTAATATTTTTTAGAGTCACAATTTAAAAAAATCACATTTTAATTTCCCTCTTAACTCAAAGTTCTGAAGATTCTTCTTTTTCCAAATGATGAGTTTTCCAATTTCGAAGATTTTTCTCCAAATTTAAATTGCCTTAAAAAAGGTTTTACTTTTAGGAAACCACTCTCCCAGACACATCTAATCTCCTACTATGCTTCAAATTCCTTCATATTTCGTGTCAGGTTCAATTATTCAAGTATGGCGGGCCACACTCCCATGAAGGACAACAGTCAACCTTAACTAAGCTAGTTTTTTTTTTTATGCTGATTTGTCTTTTTTTTTTTTAAAGAAAAATCGGTAGGAATTTTATTTCAACATTTTTTTTTCAAATATAATTCTCCAAATAAAATGTATTTGATAAAAAGGAAAACTGAAATGAATTTTATTCGTTTCCAAAATATTTGTACATAAGTCAAATATATATTTATATATTTATTCTTCCTGAGGAGCATGAGGAGTGACACCGCAAAACTTTTTATAAAAGTCAAAGAAATAGAACACAATAAAACATAAAGACATGAAACTGAACATGATTCCATTATTATTCACAACTTTAAGTAAACAGAGTCTTCCTTTCAGAATCAATTTAAAATTTTAAAAGATATTAGGATATATACACTTTAATTCAGGATCTAGCTTCATTATGTAATCCATAAACTAAATAATTATACAATTGATAAAAAAGAACATTTTCTTGTTCAGTAACATCTTATATTTAGGTAGCTTTTTTTATACTCATACTTTCTCTAATTTCATAATAAGATAGTTCTTTTGTCATTTCATTCATTTTTGTTTTTTGGAAATGTAATTTTTTTTTTAAATTCTTTTGTTTCTTCAGTCCTATTTATTCTTCTAATAATAATTTTAGATACTATCTTTACTCCGTGATAAATGCATAATGAGAAAAATACTTAATTATTACGTGTAAAAAAAATACATAATCTACAAAAGAAAAACAAATATATAAAGTTCAAAAATAGAAAATGATAAAACAGAGAATAAAATTAAGAAAAAAAACATAAATAGAGAAACAGATATAATAACAATAGCCCCTTCAAGCTATGTCATTAAGGATATCAAGTCGGGTAACAATTGAAGTTTCTTTTTTTTTATTTTATTTGAGGAACTATAAGAATATATACAAGTTGTTTAACATAAAAGATGAAAAGAAGAAATAAAAAGAAAAAGAAATATTTTTATTTTAACTTTTCACAAATAACATCAGAATCAATTTTAATATATTTTATGTGTTTATGAAAATTAGAATTGAGTGGCATTTTAATGATGAATAATAATAGCTTTCGAAAACTAAATTAAAAAATTGAACCACATAATTAATAATTGTTCTTGTGTTATTTAGATAGAGAAGCCTTCCAATAATCCTCTGATAAGAAGTAACATCATACGAAGGAGCATCTTTGTCAAAAAAAACATTTGTATCTTTCATCATGGGATTTAAAACATGCTTGACAATAAGCAAACCAATGTCAACAAAGATGTTGAGTAGAGCATACTTTCTCTGACATATGTGAAAACCTTTTTGAGATCTAGTAACTTCAAGACCCATAAAGTACTTCAAGTCACCAAGATCTTTTACTTTAAACATCCGATCAAGATAAGTAACCTTTTGAATCTCGTGGAATGATTTTTTTGCAAGTATAATATTATTAACATATACAAGTAAATTTATCTTTCTTGTTAGAGACAAAGGAAAAAAAATACAATTCATACTAGGCAATGGTTCCAGGAGTAAACTTTAGGTTTTAATAGGATTATATACATCATTTAGGTCTTTCAAAAAAATGCATAACATGTCTTCAATTTTTGTGTTTGGTCACATTCTTTATAAGGCTACAACTACATTGTATGTCACATATACAACTAGGCATGGATCTCAAAGATTCCAGCTCTTCTCACAATATTTTTAAATTAGTGAAGAAGTCTGAAACATTCTTTTCTCCTTGCTTTATTGAATGTATTTTCTGAAAAAAAAAAATCAGATATTTTAAAATGGTCTCCTTTGGAAAAGCTTTCTTTTTGTGTCATCCCATAAATATTTCGCATTGTCGATGTAAATGATGTTTAGCACAATTTGGATTGTCATGACTCAAGTAATCTGTGAGTTCACGGTGATGTCACATTTCCTAAGCATTACATAAAGGTTCATTCTTATTTGGTACAACGAAATTCCCATCAACCAATTTCATTTTTGTTTAGGAAAGAAGAGCTCACTTCATAGTTTTATTCCATGAGTGATGGTTGTTATTGTTGAGTTGAAAACTGACAAAAACCATACTAGTGTTCTCACTTGGGCACAGATGATAGGGACTTGAAGGATTTTGTGTTACTGTGTTATTTTGTATTTTGTTGTGCAAAGATTCCATATGCGTCTGAAAGAAACAAAAGAAAGAATAAAAAAAAAACTTGTTTAAAGGAGTTGCGCATGGGGAATGACCTATTCTGATATCATAATGCATGCAGGATAAGTGTCTTTACTGCAGGATAAACATGTATTGGAGTTTGTAATTTTTGCACCAGAATAAGTGCATGGTGGGGCCAACAATACAACACCAATAAAGAACATATCAAAAAGCACTTTATTGGATAAAAAAAAATATGTACTCTACAAAAATAATTTTTTTTTTATGCAAAACCTATGTATAGAGTGATAAAAAAATAAAAAAGATAAAATAGAAAAATATAAATAGATAAACGAAGATAATAATTCTCCTCCATTAATTACATTTCACACTCTCATATCTTGTAACTAGTTTTTCAATTTATATGATTATTGTTCCTTCTCCAGTGAAGACAAAGTACATAAGATGATACAACACTAACGAAAAAAATGAAGAAAACTACAAAATAATAATAAAATAAAAAATAATATCATAAATTACTTTTCATAAACATATAACTATTTTGAAGTAATTTATGTAACTATATTTTAGCACATAATTTAGGAAAAAAAACTTTTTTGGAAAGTAATTATAAATAATGTTAAAAGAAGTCACACACAACAACATTGTGAGTTATTAAAGAATAAACCTTACACAATATCTTTCTCCCACTTTATATAATTGATATTTAAAGTATATTTAAAGTATATTCAAAGTAGAAAAAGAAAGTATGATAAAAAAAACTATAATATGTTCTATAGAAAGAAAAAAGTGAGAAGACAAAATAGACCTGCAGAGTTTAAAAGTTTAATAAGTGTAAAATTAACTATGTAGTTTTTTTTTTCTTTTATGCTAATATGTCATCCTTTTTCTTAAGAAAATTGGTAGGAATTGATTTTTTTTTCAAATATAATTTTCAAAGTAAAATGTACTTGATAAGAAGGAAATTGAAATTAATTTGATTTGTTTTCAAAATATTTGTACATTTATTATCAAAACAAAATATTGTAAATTTACTTTTAGTTTTAATAGAAACCATTAGTCTTGAATAAAAGTCAAAGAAATCCCTAAGAAGTATCAGGAATGACACAACAAATTTTTATAAAAGTCAAAGAAATAGAGCACAATAAAACATAAAGACATGAAACTGAACACGGCTCCATTGTTATTCATAACTTCTAAATAAACAGAGTCTTTCTTTCTGGATCAACTCAAAATTTAAAAGATACGGGGATATGTAGACTTTAATTCAGGATTTAACTTTATTATGTAACCCATAAATTAAACAATCATACAATTGATAAAAAAGAACATTTTCTTGATTAGTAACAACTGATGTTTGGGTAGCTTCTTTGATACTCATATTTTCTTTGATACTCATACTTTCTTTAATTTTTCACGATAAAAATGTTATTTTGTCATTTCATTAATTTTTTATGGAAATGTAATTTATTTTTTGTTTTAATTCTTTTGTTCATTCAGTCTCATTTGTTCTTTTTAGATATTGTCTTTACTTTATACTAAATGTATAAAATAAAATAAAATAACGAGAAAAATATTATTACGTGTAAAAAAGTACGTACTCTACAAAAGAATAAAGTTAAAAAAAGAAAAGGATAAAATTAGCAAAAAACATAAATAGAGAAATAGATATAATAGCAATTGTCTCTTCAAGCTATGTCATTAAGAACATTATTGTTGAAGTTTTTTTATTTTTTATTTGAGGGACTATAAGAATATAATCGAGTTGTTGGACATAAGAGATGGAAAGAAGAAGAAATAATTTTTCTTCAAACTTTCACAAATGACATCACAATCAATTTCAATCTGTTTTATGCGTTCGTGAAAATTGGGTTTAGAAGCAATGTATCTCATGGATTGTCTATCACAATAAAGAGCTACATGAATTTTTAGTCATTGAATCTCACATGAGGTGGTTGCTAAAGCATGATACTCATCTTCTTCAGAAGATGAACAAGATATAATAGTTTTTTTTATTTTGATTTCCAACTTATGAGAGAAGATACAACAACTAAAAGTGGAGCGTCACATGTTTTGACAAGCAACCCAGTTAGATCAATGAAGCCCTTAAAGAATAAGGTCGTTGGAAAAGAATAAACCTTGTGTACTTCTTGGTAAACATAAGAATATGTTGAGTGGCATTGTAATGATGAATAGTAGGAGCTTTCGGAAACTAAATTAAGAAATTGAACGACATAATTGGAACTTGTTATTGTGTTATTATTTAGATAGAGAATTTTTTTAAATAATCCTCTAATAAGAAATAGCATCATATGAAGGAGCATTTTTGTCCAAAAAAAATTTATATCTTTTGATCATGGGAATTAAAGCATGGTTGGCAACAAGCAAACCAATGTCAACAAGAATATTAAGAGTTACTTTCTCTGACATATTTGAATACCTTTTTGAAATCTAGCAACTTCAAGACCCATAAATTAAGATAAGTAACCTTTTGAATCCCATGGAATGAATTTTTTGTAAGTATAATATTATTAACATATACAAGTAAGTGCATGAATAAGAAGGTGTTACCTTCACACACACACACTATTTTACATAATTAAGGTTGCAACCCCTACACTTCATTGTATCTTAATAGTTGTTTTTTTTTTTTTATTAAAGGTGTTAGTGTTGGTTTTTCCTTGTTGCTTTTAATTGGTTTGATTGTTAGAAACATTAATGATAGTTTTGCTATCAAAGAGTCTTACCAGTAAGTTGTCTTTCTTGTTGGAGGACAAGAAAAAAAAAATACAGTTCATACTAGACAATGGTTCTAGGAGTAAAATTTAGGTTTTAATAGTATTATATACATTATTTAGGTCTTTCAAAAAAAAATGCATAACATGCATTGAATCTTTGTGTTTGATCGCATTCTTTATAAGGATACAACTACATTGTATGTCACATATACAACTAGGCACGAGTCTCAAAGATTTAAGCTCTTCTCACAATATTTTCAAATTAGTAAAGAAGTCTGAAACATTATTTTCTCCTTATTTTATTAAATGTATTTTCTAAAAAAGTTCAGCTATCTTAAAATGGTCTCTTTTAGAAAATCATTTTTTTTGTGTCCTCCCATAAGTATTTTGCATTTTCAATGTAAATGATGTTTTACGCAATTTAGTTTGTCATGGCTCAAGTAATCTATGAGTTGAAGGTAATGTTACACCCTTTCCAAGCATCATATAAAGGTTCGTTCCTATCTGGTACAACGAAACTCTCATTAACAAATTTCAAATTTTTTCTTAAAAAGAATAGCTTGCTTCATAGTTTTATTCCATGAATGATAGTTGTTATTGTTGAGTTGAAAGCTGACAAGAACCATACTAGTGTTCTCACTAGAGCACAGATGATAGGGACTTGAAGGATTTTGTGTTACTGTGTTATTTTGTATTTTTTTGTGTAAAGATTCCACATGCGTATGAAAGAAACAAAAAAAAAAACTTGTTTAAAGGAGTTATGCATGGGGAATGGACGTGTTTTGATACCATAATGCATATAGGATAAGTGTCTTTACTACAGGATAAACATGTATTTGAGTTTGTGATTTTTGCACCAGAATAAAACCAATAAAAAACATATTAAAAACACTTTATTGGATACGGAAAAAAAATATGTACCTTAAAAAAGATTTTTTTTAAGAAAAATTTATGTATAGAGTGATAGAAAAGTGAAAAAGATAAAATAGAAAAATTTAAATAGAAAAACAAAGATAATAATTCTCCTCCATTAATTACATTTCACACTCACTCTCATCTATAGTAACTTAGTTTCCCATTTTATATCATTATTGTTTCTTCTACAGTGAGGACAAGTGCATAAGATCATATAACATTAACGAAAAAAATGAAGAAAATTACAAAATAATAATAAAATAAAAAATAATATCATAAATTACTTTTCATAAACTTATATAACTATTTTGAAAAGTAATTTATGTAACTATATTTTAACACATAATTTAAGAAAAAATACCTTTTTAGAAAGTAATTATAAATAATGTTAAAAGAAGTCACACACATCTAAGAAAAAAAACTTTTTTAAAAAGTAATTATAAATAATATTAAAAGAAGTCACACACATGTAATATTGTGAATTATTAAAAAATACACGTTACACAATATCTTTCCCCCACATTATATAATTCATAAAAATACAAAACAAACATCAATAAATTTTGATTTAAAGTATATTCAAAGTAGAAAAATGAAAGTATGATAAAAAAACTGTAATATGTTCTATAAAAAAAAGTGAGTACACAAAATAGACTTACAGAGTTTAAGAGTTTAAAAAGTGTAAAATTAACTGTGTTAGTTTTTTTTTTTCTTTTATGCTGATTTGTCATCCTTTTTCTTAATAAAAATTGGTAGGAATTTTATTTCCACATTATTTTTTTTCAAATATAATTTTCAAAATAAAATGTACTTGATAAAAAGGAAATTGAAATGATTTTGATTTGTTTTTAAAATATTTGTACATTTATTATCAAAACAAAATATTGTAAATTTACTTTTAGTCTTAAAAGAAATCGTTAGTCTTTAATAAAAGTCAAAGAAATATATACCCCTCATAAGTATCAGGAGTGACACAGCAAAACTTTTTATAAAAGTGAAAGAAATAGAGCACAGTAAAACATAAAGAAATGAAATTGAACATGATTTCATTATTATTCATAACTTCTAAATAAACAGAGGCTTTCTTTGAGGATCAACTCAAAATTTAAAAGATATTAGGATATGTATACTCTAATTCAGACTCTCCCTTTATTATGTAACTCATAAATTAAACAATCATACAATTGACAAAAAAAGAACATTTTCTTGATCAGTAACATCTGATATTTGGGTAACTTCTTCTTTGATACTCATACTTTTTTTAATTTGTCATGATAAAACTGTTATTTTGTCATTCATTAATTTTTTTTCAAGAAATGTAATTTATTTATTTTTTAATTCTTTTGTTTGTTTAGTCCCATTTGTTCTTTTAATAATAATGTTAGATATTATATTTACTCTAGGATAAATGTATAAAATAACGAGAAAAATATTTATTATTACGTGTAAGAAAGTACATACTCTACAAAAGAATAGAGTTAGAAAAAAGGAAAAAAAAAATAAAAGAGGACAAAATTAACAAAAATCATAAATAGGGAAATAGATATAATAACAATTGTTTCTTCAAGCTATGTCATTAAGAATATTAAATTAAGTCTGATAACAATATTGTTGAAGTTTTTTTTTTTTATTTGAGGGACTATAAGAATATATGCAAGTTGTTGGACATAAGACATGGAAAGAAGAAGAATTTTTCTTGAAACTTTCACAAATGACATCACAATCAAGTTCAATATGTTTCATGTGTTTATGAAAATTGAGATTAGAAGCAATGTGTCTCATGGACTCTCTATCACAATAAAGAGCAACATGAATTTGTAGTATGTATTTTGAGATTTCTTAATAGATATGTAAGTCATTGAATCTCGCATGAGGTGGTTGCTAAAGCATGATACTCATATTTAGAAGATGAACAAGATATAGTGATTTTTTATTTTGATTTCCAACTTATGAGAGAAGAACCAAAAAAGATACAACAACCAAAAGTGGAGCGTCACATGTTTTGACAAGCAGCACAGTTAGAATCAATTAAGCCCTTGAAAAATGAGGTCACTGGAAAAGAATAAACCTTGTGTACTTCTTGATGAATAAGGATACGTTGAGTGACATTTTGTAATGATGAACATTAGGAGCTTTTGAAAACTAAATTAAGAAATTGAACGACAGACATAATTGATATTTGTTCTTGTGTTATTATTTAGATAGAAAAGTCTTTCAATAATCCTCTAATAAGAAATAGCATCATATGAAGGAGCATCTTTGTCGAAAAAACATTTGTATCTTTGATCTGGAGAGTTAAAGGATGCTTGGCAACAAACAAACCAATATTTTCAAATTAGTAAAGAAGTCTGAAACATTCTTTTCTCCTTATTTTATTAAATGTATTTTCTAAAACAGTTCAGATATCTTAAAATGGTTTCCTTTAGAAAACCTTTATTTTTGTGTCCACTAATTAAGTATTTCGCATTATCAATGTAAATGATGCTTTGCACAATTTAGTTTGTCATGGCTCAAGTAATCTATGAGTTGAAGCATCATATAAAGGTTCATTCCTATTTGGTACAAAGAAACTCCCATCAACAAATTTCAATTTTTTCTTAAAAAGAATAGCTCGCTTCAATAGTTTTATTCCATGAGTGATATTTGTTACTGTTGAGTTGAAAGCTGACAAGAACCATACTAGTGTTCTCAGTTAGGCACAGATGATAGGGACTTAGGATTTTGTGTTACTGTATTATTTTGTATTTTGTTGTGTAAAGATTCCATATACGTACGAAAGAAACAAAAGAAAGAACAAAAAAAAAAACTTGTTTAAAGGAGTTGCGCAAGGGTGACAAAAGTATAGTGGGATGAACCTGTTCTTATATCATAATGCATGATAGGATAAATGTTTATACTGTAGTATAAACATATAATGAAGTTTGTGATTTTTGCATCAGAATAAGTGATGGTGGGACCAACTATATAATTCCAATAAAGAACATATCAAAAAACACTTTATTGCATACAGAAAGAAATATGTACTTTATAAAAGGATTTTTGCAAAACAAAATCTATGTATAGAGTGATAGAAAAGTGAAAAAGATAAAATAGAAATATATAAACAGAAAAATAAAGATAATAATTCTCTTCCATTAATTACATTTCACACTCTCATTTTCTATAACTTAGTTTCTCAATTTATATCATTGTTGTTCTTTCTCTAATGAAAACAAGTGCATAAGATCATACAACACTAATGAAGAAGATGAAAAAATTACAAAATAATAATAAAATAAAAAATAATACCATAAATTACTTTTCATAAAAATATAACTATTTTGAAAAGTAATTTATTTAGCATATAATTTAGAAGAAAAAAAAACTTTTTTAAAAAGTAATTATAAATAATGTTAAAAGAAGTTACATGTAAGATAGTGAGTTATTAAAGAATAAACCTTGCATAATATCTTTCCCCCATATTATATAATTGATAATAATACAAAACAAACATCAATAAATTTGATTTAAAGTATATTCAAAGTAGAAAATAAAAATATGACTAAAAAAAATATAATATGTTCTATAGAAAAGAAAAGTGAGAAGACAAAATAAACATAAAGAGTTTAAAAGTTTAAAACTATAATATTTTTTCTAAAAATGTATTTTTTGTTTTAATTGTTTTGTTTATTTAGCCCTAATTGTTCTTCTAATAATAATGTTAGGTGTGTGTCTTTACTTTAGGATAAATGCATAAAGTTTGTGATTTTTTTTTTATCAAAGTAAGTATATGGTAAGGCCTAGTAATATTAAAAATATTAATGAAAAATATTTTATTATTCTGTGCAAAATAGTACATACTTTAGAAATGAAAAACAAATATATAAAGTAAAAAAAACGAAAAAGATACAACAATGTGTTCATGAAAAATAGGATTAGAAACAATGTGTCTCGTAGAGTAACATGAATTCGTAATATGTATTTTGAGATCTCTTAATAGATATGTAAGTCATTGAATCTTACATGAGGTGGTTGTTAAAGCATGATACTCATCTTCAGAAGATGAACAAGATGTAGTGGTTTTTTATTTTGATTTCCAACTTATGAAAGAAGAACCAAAGAAGATACAACAACTAGAAGTTGAGTGTCACATGTTTTGACAAGCAGCCAGTTAGAATCACTTAAACCCTTGAAGAATGAGGTCGTTGAAAAAGAATAAATCTTTTGTAATTCTTGATGAATGTAATGATTGTAATGATTAATAGTAGGAGGTTTCAAAAACTAAATTAAAAAACTGAACAACATAATTGATACTTGTTCTTGTGTTATTTAGATAGAGAAGTATTCCAATAATCCTCTAATAAGAAGTATCATCATATAAAGGAGCATCTTTGTCCAAAAAAAAATTGTATCTTTGGTCATGGGAGTTAAAGCATATCCTTGTATTTGAATCTTTATGTTTGATCACATTCTTTATAAGGCTACATCTACATTGTATGCCACATATACAACTACATACAAGTTTCAAATATTCCATCTCTTCTCACAAGATTTTCAAATTAGTGAAAAAGTCTAAAACATTATTTTCTCCTTGCTTTATTGAAGGTATCTTTTGGAAAAATTCACATATTTTAAAATGGTCTCCTTTAGAAAACCTTTCTTTTTGTGTCCTCCCATAAGTATTTTGCATTGTCGATATAAATGATGCTTTACGCAATTTGGTTTGTCATGACTCAAGTAATCTATGAGTTAACGGTGATGTTACACATTTCCTAAACATCATATAAAGGTTCATTCCTATTTGGTACAACGAAACTTCCATCAATAAATTTTAATTTTTTCTTAGAAAGAATAGCTCGCTTCATAGTTTTATTTTGTAAGTGATGTTGAGTTGAAGGCTGACAAGAATCATACTAGTATTCTCATTTCGACACTGATAATAGGGACTTGAAGGATTTTGTGTTACTATGTTATCTTGTATTTTGTTGTATAAAGATTTCATATGCGTATGAAAGAAACAAAAGAAATACAAAAAAAAAAAATAAGAACTTGATAGGAGTTGCGCATGCGTGACAGAAGTAGGGTGAGATAAACACCTTCTGATACCATAATGTGTGGTAGGATAAGTGTCAAGATAAACACATAGTGAAATTTGTGATTTTACACCAGAGTAAGCACATGATGGGGCCAATAATATAACACCAATAAAGAACATATCAAAAAATACTTTGTAGATAGAAAAAAATATGTACTTTACAAAGAGAAAGTAAAATCTATATATAAAGTGATAGAAAAGTGAAAAAGATAAAATAGAAAAATATAAAAAGAAAAATAAAGATAATAATTCTCCTTTATTAATTACATTTCACTTTCATATCATATTTCACTTTCATATCGTGTAACTTAGTTTCTTAATTTATATAATTGTTATTCATTTTTTAATAAAAACAACTACATTAAGATATACAACACTAACAAAAAGATGAAAAAGATTATACAATAATAATAAAATAATTTATATAATTGTATTTTAGCACATAGTTCAGAAAAAAAAAACATTTTTAGAAAGTAATTATAAATAATGTTAGAAGAAGTCATACACATATAACATATAGTGAGTTATTAAAGAACACACCTTACACAATACATTTCTCTCGTATTATATAATTGATAAAAATAGAGAAAAAAACATTAATAAGTTTGATTTAAAGTAAATTCAAAGTAGAAAATGAAAGAATGGTAAAAGAGTTTAAAAGTTTAAAAAGTGTAAAATTAGAGTTTAAAGAATAATTGAGACCACGAAGAAAAATGTAATCTCAAAGATAGTGAAGATGAGTGGAGTTTAAAGAGTAATGGAAGTAGTTTCTAAAATTTTCTGTACAAAAGAATATTTCTTGTAATGAAAAAAAAAATGAAAAGGGGTATACATAGTGATTTGGTAAGTGTAAAGAGCAAACATTTCATATTTTTTTCTCAAAAGTTGGATTTGCGAAATATTAAGCTTAGATGGAGGGGGGTATGGAAAGCAATCTCTCTAGTGGCCCAATAGTAGATATCCCATTCTTTAGATTCGTAAGCCTACAGTTATTTAACAAAAAAAAAATGAGGCCAAACTCTGAAATGAACAAAAAATAATAAAATAAAGAACTTAAAACTATGCATCTAAAGCTACCTAAATCTAATATGTGGAAAACTCTAATGCTTCAATCAAGGAGATTATGACCAATACTTAACGCAAAGAGAAACAAGAGAGGAACCTTGTAAGCAAACAAGGAGACATATCCAAATCAATCCCACATATACATTAACTATGTCTATTAAATGTACATTACCAATGAATAATTTATTTGAAATTGAAGGTTGTTTCAATTATTGCATGATCTAAGTACTCTAAAATCTGTTAGGATTGACTTAGTGAAGATGATTTAAAGTTAAAAACTTTGCCATGTTCATTGATGAGCTTGATTGAGATTTTGAAAACGAAAGTTTAATGACAAGAAAGATTTGAAGGAGGGAAAAGAAGGTGATGATGGGAAACAATTCACTAACTCGTTTTGGTGTCATTGTTTTTGGTTTGAAATTCGCCTCCTACCCCAATATAAAAAACATTATTATATTATTTATTTACTAGACTTGGCCTTGGTCTTGTGATACAGACAAATATTTATTTATATGAATTTAAATAATGGCAACCAAGAAGTTAGGTATTTTCTGTTTTCAATTTTCAAAATGGTTGTTGCTGAGACGGCTCCCAAGTGTGAAATTTGCATTTCTTTCTCCAACATCATCCACTAAAACCAATTATTGTCCACTTTCTAAAAGAACTAAAAAAAGTTTCACTAAAATATTCCAACAACCCTATGCCTATTCGTTTTTCAAAAAATAAAAAGTTGCCTAATTAATTCTGTTTTTTTTTTCTATACTTTAAAAATATTCTTCAAAAATGCATTAAGAATACTCCCTTTGGTGGTATTGATGGTGTTAATTATTGGAAAAGTTTTGAATATTTCATCTAAATGATGATAGTAATTATATTAATAAGCTCTCTTATGTATTATGTAGACCCTTACATAATTCTCAATAAAAAAGAAAAATAATACTTACATTATGCAAAACAAAGAAAAAGTTATATAATTAAATACGGTGTTTATCTTATCTTACTACTATATAAATACTAATTAATCACCCATTAGGTTTCACCATAAAACTTGACTCTTTAACAACCCAAATTATATATATTAACTACAGAGAAAAATCTGTTGTGTAGGTAAAAGCCCTTTCACAAAAGTGCTTTCTAAAATAAGTTGATGTGCTGATCATTCACAACACAATCCCACATTCTAATGACTAATATTATAATTTAAGAGTAAGTTTTACCCCTGACCCATTTTGTTCCCCACCAGTAATAGCAACAAAATATAAAAAAAGGGAAGCAATTGATTAAAAGTGTACGATTTTTTTTTTTCATTTCAAAATAGCATTCAAGGTTGCTTAATTTTTTTTTTTTTTACTGAAATGTTGTCTGAATCCACGATTTCAATTAAAAAAAATAAAATAAAATGAGGTGATTTCTTTTCAGTTGTTTATTTTAAGATATATTTTACTAAATTACTTTGCAAAGCATAGCTTCCGTTTATTTCAAAATATAAAATACGATCTTGTTCACTAGCACCACTTTCTTAGAATGAAATAGTGTTTGCTACAATTACTCATTTAGGTAATATTTTAAAAAACCATCTAATTTGATAATTTTAAAAGAAATTACACCGTGTTTATAAAATCTCAAACACATAATCATGTTATTTATGTGACATTTTTTTTGTCTTATCTGAAAGACATGTAATTTATTAAAAGACAGATGAATAAATAAAAAAAATATTAAACACTAAATGATAAATGAGTTAAAGAATAGTATAGTGGTAAGTGTTAGCATTTGATAGAAATAGATATTTTAAAAGAAGTTAATTTTCATTAGTTTAAGGTCTCTTCTCCACATAAATGTACATTTTATGAAAGAGAAAGATAACTTAAAATACATAGTTAAAAGGAGTGAAATCTCCTTCTCTTTATTTTTCAATTTTACAAGAAAAGAGAGTAATCAAAATAGTTTTGTTATTGAAAAAAATAAATAACTCTCTCATATAGGTAAGAATCATTAATTTTAATTTTCTATTTAATGTAATTGTTACAAAACAATGATTTTACAATTTAAATCTAGCTAGATATGATATAATATTACATAAAATTTCCAATGAAGCCTATCCTTTCAAGCAAGAGGAACATTGAATTCCATAGCTACTCCCACGTGTACATTTTTATGACATTTAATGTTTTGGAGTTAATTATAAATAGTATAATTGGTAAGATGCACGTGAACTTAAAATAATCTTCTTCTATATTTATTTAATATAATTGTATATTTAAAATTTAAACTTATCAACTGGTTAAGTTGGAATAATTTTACATAAACTGATTTATACATTTACCAGTTCAAAGAAAAAAAAAAAAACTTAATTCTACGTTAAGAATTTGGACAAAGAGATTATGTACAACTGTTTCTCTTCCATAAATCTTTCCTTTCTTCTTAACCCTTCCAAATATGTACCATAGAAAAAAAGGTATGTATAAAGCTTCAACTCCACATATCACTTTTAAGCTAGCATATGTGCTTCTTCACGAAAGAAAAAAGACCATAAAATATATCATCTCATGCATATACATAATGAACGTGAAAAAGCAAAATATCAAATAAACTTTTCCTTCTTCTTTTCCATTGAACTATTAACAAAATTTATTTTAAAAAATGGAATTGTGGTTAAAATTTATATGAATTTGATTTTTTATACCCATTTGTAATTAAGTCAAACATTCCCAACTCCCATTTTCTGGGTAAAAACATGAAAAACGAATTAGATATTTTTATACCTTTATCGTTTTTGATGAAATGAATGGCTGATTTACATCTTATAAATGTTTTTGTTGTTTTGTCACTTAATAGTGCCTTAATTTTCAGTTTGATTGGTGGATGAAGAAGACTTTACAATGTGGACTGACATCTATTAACTTCCAATAACCAAAAGAAAGCTACACATAACAAAAGACTCTGCCCAGTATAAATTTTAAGACAAATTCTACTTCTAACCATATATAAATTTGGTATTTGTGTTTCTTAAGAGCAAATACAAAATAACACTTATTCATATCTTTTATGTTCTTTTCTATTTCTTGTCAATAAAAAAACAAAAATACTATGTCTAAAAAAGATGTATCTTTTCCCTTAACATTAACACTATGATTGAATGTATATTTGATTGAAACTCAAATTAATCCCATCTTAAATCAAAAGTAAACAACATAAATAAATAATATATGGTGATGAAGGGTTTGGCAGTGAAGCACAGGGTCCACACGGATTTGAATGTACTGTAACTAGCACTTTCCTGAGAAGTATATTTGATGTGAATGGTTTTGTTGTGCATAACAGCAAGTGGCTATGAGCAATCTCCTTTTCTGGGGTTCAAGACTGAGCCAGTTATTTCATGTGTTCTTATGGTAGTTAGACAATTGGAATTCTCATCACCCAACAAATCTAAGTTTTCATTTTGCTAGAATGATTTTTCTTGCCATTAGGAACATTCAACAACCAATGAAATATAGATATAAATCATATTTGAAAAAAGAATTTTAATGTTACGTGTTTATAAGTTTTTTTAATATATTATTCATTTTTTTATTTTTATACCAAAATTTAGACTTACATTTTAGATTCTTAATATTTTACCAATTTCAATAACATGGTTGATAAATACTCAATGCCTTTAAAATATAGAAAGACAAGGTCAGAAGTAGAATATAATGGAAGACACACGAATAATATTAACCTTTTAACATTATTTGAAAATAGTATTCGTGTATTGACTCTGCCTGTATTATTGTCTGAAAAGTCAAAATCTATCAAGGCAGTTTGGGGTCATTTTGTCCAGGTTTAGAGTGTGAGTGGTTGAGAGAAAAAGAAAAGCAGATAAAAGAAGTGAATGGAAAAAAAGGAAGAAATAGATTAATTTATTTAGTTAAAGAGAGCTGGAATAAAATAATGAAAGATTAGTATTTTTATTTATTTATTTATTTATCACGTTACTATTTGTTTTTATCATTATTTTCATCAACAAAATGATCACACATTCAGGTTTTGTCTAGAATAATCTGAAAGTCTTCTTTAACCATAATTTCTTTACCAACACTTAAGACACTAGATTAGTATTAGGTATTACATTACAATTAGGGTTAAAGTGGCGGTAGGTTCGGTACTGCTGTTCGTTTGTTTAAAGTTATCTATCTCAATTTTTTTTTTGTTATTTATAGGATATTTGCGAAAAATTATATGCAAGTATTCATGTATTATTTGTTTTTTAATTTACAATAAAATTATTTAAATAAAAATAAAATAAAATGATAAAGTAATAGTGAAAATAAAATTATCTTTTTAAAAAGTATATTTAAGTAAATTGCACCATGAAGTATAACTTTTAAAAAGTTAACTATTTTAAAATTAATTTTAGTTTTATAAGTCTAAATAAATAAAAATACATATAAAAATAAATTTTTAAACAATTCTTCGATAATTACTATATTTTAGTAATAATTTTATTTTGATCACTTAATTTTTTAAAATATTTAAATTTACTAAGATAGTAAGTATGTAGGATTGAATACTAACAAGTGAATAATTAACAAATAGTACCCTAATATTGGCTACGGGTGTCATTAAAAATATTCATTCAACTCCCCTACGAATTTTACTCACAAATACAAATGACTGCAAATTTCTTTTTTCTCAATTTGTCATATTACATTATAACAACATAATATAAAAAAAAAAACATTGGAAGTAGAAAATTAAGAAACAAGAGGTTGGGAATTTTTAACAGCATCCCACGTCTTTTCACATTTTCACAACATTTCACTCTACTAAATCATTTATATTTTCATATTTCATTCCTTTTCCCTTTTTAACAACTTTATTTCTCCCTAAAAAACACACCATTAATATTTAGGAGCCTTCATTTTTTTTTTTGTTAAGGTGTTTTCATAAATTAAGTAGGGACAACTTTTCTTTACACGTTTTAAGTCTTCTGCCTCAACCACCGAGGGAGAACCATTATAACTTTTCGCATCTTATAATTGTACACAATTTAAATATTGAGTCTTAATCAAACATTTTTTTAAATATTTTGTACCTGTATATATTTCTATTTTATGTTCATCTATTTTTTTTCATAGGTATTCATTTTATTTCTCTCAAACGTGTCGATATTATATTTATTCCATGCAAACAAAAGGTTAAAGTTTAAAACCCGAGGATCTAGAAGAATTCCGTTGTAAAGTAAATTTACAGTTAGGCAGAACTTTAATTAGGTTAGGGAGTTTCAATGGCTCCCCTTCTCTATAGTACTATTCTAATCCTAAACCACAAACACTTCATTTAATTACAATAAATAACTACTAACTTTCAACTCATATCACATTAATGCAATTTAATTGATCACACTCCAAATTTTATATAAATTTTCTGTTTACGAAGCTTTGTTTTTTCAGTTTTATGAAAGAAAAATGAATACACCACGGAACAAAATGATATGAATAGAGAAAGGGTTGGCGTGTGTTGATAAAATTTTGTATATTTTAGTGAGGTCAGAGAAAGAAAAGGGTTTGATCTTTGGTTAGAGAAGAGAAGAAGAAGATAAGCAAAAGTGAAATTATTCTATAATTTCGGCGACTAGAAAAAGCTAATTTTATGGAAGTGATTCATGATTGCCTCATACCAACAGGAATAAATAAGATGAGTTGCAACGCCGCCCAAGAAATTAATTAGTGAACACAAGAGTACCAAAGCAATAAAGAAAGTAACCGCAAAAGGGAAGCAAGAATGAGAATGTGTGGCACTGTGGTGTCATGTGAGTAACAGTGAAGGCTTCTGCTGGGGTGAATGAGCATGCCAAGGTATATATGTACTTGACCAAGTGCCACGTTAGTGACCCAATTTCTCTCTCCTTCACATGCATGGAAAATATATAAAATTGGAGGGTTCAGAATGAGAAACGAGAAAAGGGAAAGTGAAAGGGAAAATGGTAATATCTGAATATGTGCAAGTGGCACGGCAGCACCTTTGGCTTTAGTGGAGTCACATAGCTATCATGCGTACCAGCTCATTACTCTCTCTTCTTCGCTCTATGCTAAACTAAACTCAGTTTCTTTATCCATGTTGGAATTCTTTGGCCACCCAGAAAATGCACAAACAACCATGTGGGTCCTACATCACCATCCTTATTTTATTTTTCTGTCAATTTCTCAAGTGAACAAATGCACACTCCTTCTCTCCTCAATGTACACATTTTCAACCATCGAACGTGTCCTAGGAAACCCCGTGTTCTAGCCTTTGTTCCACCTTGTCACCCTTGTTTTGGCTTTGTTTTGGTGTGCTTCGTTTTTCTTTCTTTTTCTTCCCTCTTTCTCTCTCTACAATGGTGTCAAATGCTAAAACAACTGCACCCTTTTGTTGAAATATTATAAAGCTCAATTTTTGGAACATAGTGCTACTAGTACCCTTACATGCGGTGGTGGTTGTTCTCTTTGCCCTGCTTTGTTTTCTCTGTCTCCTCGGGTCTATTGGCTCTCCTCTTTCTTTGGTTTTGGAGTTGAAAAGCTCAACTTTTGAGGATTGAAAGACTTCTCTTCTGCCTTGCTGCTACTTCGTTTGTGTTCATTTCGTTGCGGAGTTCTTGGCCCTTCTCGGATCCAGCTTCATCTGGTAATAAAAAAGTTAATATTATATTATTATCATTATTGTGCTTTTTTTTTCCTTTATTGGTATTATTTATTTCTTACCGGAGCACTTTTCGGGCTTCTGCTGCTGTGGATTTAGTTGGTTTCTGTTATAAGACGTTGATTGACTATGTGTTTTGGGTCTGAAGCTTGTTAGACGAGGGAAGTTTGAAGCTTCCTATTTTCTCCATCTTTACCTATTTTAAAGGCTCTTTTTTGGTTTGTTTAGTATGTAATATCAGATAGTGCAAGTGTATTTGTCTACTATAACCGAGTGAAGTATTTGTTGGGTAAGTTATGGAGAAAAATTGTTCGTTCTTTGAGTTTCATTCGTCAAGGAATTTTGCTGAAATTTATTAATATGCAAGTATTTTGTTCTGCAAATTCTCATTCTTTGCCCGAACATGTCCATATGCAATCTGTAGGTGAATGGATTTCTGGTTTTTCCGTACTATATATCTTTTATGTTTGACTAATTTTTAGAAGTTCCTTGTCATATACATAGAAGACTTGCATAATTGTTGCTTCAAGCAAAACTGCTACTTGCAGAATCAATAGTTTTGGTTGTGTATTCTTTCAGGTTATTGACTGTACAACATAATCCTTACTTTTTAGTTGAAGGAAGGTGATGGTGAGAGAAGGGTGGGACGGTTAATCCTGCATAGTAGAGGTAGAGAAGATGGAAAATACAGGCCTAAGGATTGAGAAAGAGGGCCACAGAAGAAAATACTCATTGCTTGGCTTATTGAATGATAGGGAAATGTCAGAGGAAGACTCTTCAAAATCACAGTTAAAGAAGTTGATTAAAAGATCAAACTCTCAAAGGGCAATAGCAGTAAATGCTATCCAATCACAAATCAGCAAAGTTTTCTTCAAAGATTTATTCTTTCGACGTGTCCATGGACTGGACAGTAGGATTCCAAAGCATGTGGTGAGTGTGGACGAGAAATATGTGCGGCGCTGCCTGGAATTTATACACAACACTGCATTAAGAGCCACAAACATGGAAACTTTATCAGAAAGCTCTAAACTTTTTGGTGGAAATGCATATGGTTCAGGGCATTTTGTCTTTGAATGCCCTCTGGCTACTGAGACTGGGAGAGTAGTTATAAGTGCTAATACTGGGGATCGGTGGACTTTGGGTACAATAATGGGGACCAAGAGTATGATAAATATATTGAATAGTACACTTCTTCAGCAATTTGGTGCTTCACATAGAAGTGACAATTTGAACAGGATGAACTTTTCTGATTCTGAAGGATTGGTGTGCTATGATTTTATGGACTCTCCCACTGATTTACCTATCACTTCGTTGTATAAATTAGAAAAGGAAAAACCAAGTCATAAGTATGGCTCCATGTCAGTTCATAAAAGGCTTGTTTCAACTTCTAGCTCCACCTCTACTTGTTCTGATCAGTTGTCTTCGGCTTCTTCTACACTGTCTCAGGGAATGATACAATGTACTTGGAAGCATGGTATTCCTCATTTTGTTTTTTCTGCAGATGATCAGAAGGAGGTGTACGTAGCAAAATGGAGGAAGGCAAACTCCACGGATAACCAAGCTGTGGACAATGTGTATGAGTTTCATATGAACAAGGGTGGCCAAAAGGGTCACCAGATTCCCGACAAGGATTTGCCATTTGTTGGGAAGATGCATGTATCCACAAGTTTCACCCTTTGCCCCAACAATTGTAGAATAAGGGAGACAGAGTTTACGTTATTCCTTAACGTTGGAATTAATGACAGAGAAATGTCCACGTCAGAGCATGGTCGGAGGAAGAATAAGGGGCTGTCAAAGAAGGTGTCACAAGTTTTTAGAACGAGCCCATCATCAAAACGCAGAACGGTCTCAAAGTTTGGTGGATCAAGTTCCATAGCAGAGAGTTGTGAGTGGGAGCCGAATGCTCTTGGTGGGACCAATTTGTTAGAGACTGACACTCCTCCGAATTGTGAGATGGCTGCGGTTGTTGTGAAAAGCCATGTTCCTTGTAAACGAGCAGAGAAAGTAAGAGGGGGTTGGGGTTTAAAGTTTCTGAACAAATCTGGTGGGAATCAAGTGACAGTGAGTTCTGAAAGCTGTATTCAAAATAATGGGGAGTGTTCAACTAGCATGAGCATTTTAATTCCTGCAGGCTTTCATGGTGGGCCAAGAACCAGAAATGGTGGGCCATCCAGTCTGATAGAAAGATGGAGATCTGGTGGCCACTGTGACTGTGGTGGTTGGGATGAAGGGTGCCCTCTCACAGTACTTGAGAGAAGATCTAACAAAGCTGAGGTTTTGTCTAAAATAGATACACAATATGAGTGCAAGTCAGTTGATTTGGTTACTCAGGTCTGTTTATATTCCTTATTAAATTTTGCTTCTTTCATATTTGTGTGCATTTCTCCACAAATTATCAAATTCTTTTCTTCTTTCATCATTTTCATATCTGATTTCTTTTCCTATAGTTAGCATTGTCAATAAAAGCATTTAGTGGTGGGGAAATTGTGTATTTACTTTCTGTTCTTATTGAACAATTAAATTTGTTATAAAGTGTGCAATGAGATGATCATACCATTGAAATTTCAGGGTTCAAGTGATTTTGGCCCCACCTTGAGGATGGTAAATGTTCATGATGGTCTATATTATATTCATTTTCATCCACCTCTGTCTGCACTGCAGTCTTTCTCCATTGCTGTGGCAATAATTCATGCACAGAGTCCTACTCTTCAGCCTAATCTTGCACAGGAGCTGTCATAACTAAAGTTACATCTGAGGTTATTTAGCAGTCATCATTCTCTTACTGTATTATAAAAAGTGAAGAGAAGATTTAGAGGGTTTATACATGAACCGGATTTTCATTTTATGTGTAGGTTTGTAATTTTAATACAGTCAGATGTTATCTTGTTTAGGAGAATTAGTTCTGTTTGTATTTTCTCACAATTCATAGTTTTCTCCTCATTCTTTTTGTTGAAGAGGATTGATTGTAAAAGGTTTGTTGCAGAATATTTGGTAAATTATAGCATTGAGATTGAGCTTGTTATAGTTGTTAATGAGAAGGAAATGGGAGTAGCATTTAGCACTCATTTATGATTGAAAATTTTGAAGTCTTACTCATTTTAACTAGTTGCTGCATTATCCAATTTTTACTCATAACAACACATGTTCCATGAATGTTATATCTCAATATCTTAATTGTATGTGAATGATTTGTATTTGCTTTTGTATATTCACACTTGAATTTTGAGTTACAATGCTGAAAATACACCTCCCTTTAATTAAATGTTCATTAGAACATTAACATGAATACTTCTTGCACATTATTTTTGTCTTATGATTCTTTTCAAGAACTCATCTTTTGATAGGACCAAGCATGGAGAGTTCGGCACTCGTCACAGTAAGGTATGTAGGACATCTTCTGTAGAATTTGATTAATGGTATGTTTGGATAAGTTTCTCCATAAACATTTTTAAAAGAAGAAAATTAAAAAGAAAGATGAAATAAATACTTTTATTAACCGAAATTAATTTGTAAACTTTTACAAGTTAATTTATACACAGTCATTTTTGTTTATGACAAACTCATAATTTTTTCTGTTTTCCTTTTGGGTTAAAAGTGGTTAGGGAGAAATTTACTTAAATGAACAACCTAACATTGATATGTTTATGTAATCTCTGCTTGTAGGTGGTACATAGTCAAAATGTAAACTAAAAGAAAAGGCTAAAAAGATGAGAGATTAATTTGTGAAGTAATAAAAGTTGATAAATATATAATCATTTTGGCATGAATTAGATGATTTGTTTGTTTGTGCCATATGCTGACAAATATTGGCGTTCATTTACATTTTTACTATACTTTCTAGGCTATGACATGATATTCAAGGAACTTAACCCAGACGTCAAAAATATTTAGTTGATATTTATAAGATGATGATGTGTCTACGATGTGTAACTTGGAAGAGGAGTGTTTTCATGTAACTCAATGAGCAGATTTACCAATAAATTAATGAATTTTTTAGTTAATTATGGCGTAATTAAAAAGGAAATAATTACATTGTTTGGCCATGATCAAATTGAATCCAGATGTAAAACTCAGACCTTACATATTTTGATGTCAAATTTAAGCGCGTTTCCAAGCAATTACGGAACATTATACCACACATATTTTGAATTATATTAATTAAAATTTTAATTTGTATGTATGTTTAAATGCACGGTAATACGATGTTACGTATACAGTTAAAAGAAGAGATAAATTTTGTTTCTAAAGTTTTATTTTATCATAAATGATTGATTTTAAATTTAGTTATGATCTATTGTAAGTGGGAAACATTACACTTCCATCTACATAGTAGAGTATCTCTAATACAAGGAGGATTTTATACATTTAAAATATGAATCTTAAAGTATTTTTTGTGTCAGAAATATTTCACAATAATGATAACAAGAAATTATTCATAATAATCAATAATAAAAATAAAATTAAGGTTAAATATTCTTACGTTGAAGTGTAGAAAAAAAAAAGAGGATTAAATGTTAGAAAAGAAAAAACACATAATCTTAAAAGTGGGTTGATATAGTTAAATCCATAAAAGCAAATTAAATAACCTGCATTCGAAATGCTCTTAACTAAGTTTAACTATGATAATTAAATAAAAAAGGTGGTGTACTTAAAATATACAAGGAAGGAGAAATGCAATAAAAAATTATTTGCAATCTCTATTGTTGTTGCTGTTAACAAAAATTTGAATTAAGGTTGATGACAATGTTTAAAATGTTGAACTATTACTTTGGTACTAATAAACCCATCATTTACTACAAGAAACTTGTGTTTGTGCAGATCGCAAAATTTTGGATCCTCTCTGACCCAATTCCTATATATTTATTTGAAGCAATAAATAAATATGAATTCAATGTGATTCAAACAGATAAAGCCATCTGATAGGATAATAGAAGTATGCTATTTTTGTTGGCACATATGGAAGTTTGTGGCTTAAAGAGGCATCGTATGGCATATCCCCCTCGTAATTGACGTTACTCTTTAAGTTAAGGTTTTTATCAACTCTATGCACATCCCCACACCCATTTGACTGTTCTAGGTAAACTGCAGAATATAAAAGGAATAAGTGGGTCCATTTATTTCCCACCTCATGTTTTTGTCAAGAAATGTTTGTGTTTCTTATGATTCTTGGTTCCTTTGACAGTTGCACACTGAAACATTAAACCAAAAGACACAATGAATTAAAGATTAGCTTGAAGAACTACAGGAAAGTTAAGGGAATCGATTTGAGTTGCATAATATTAGAGCTTCTACGTTGTGGGAGAGGATTGATGAGAAATAGCAAGCATCCTTACACTTCTAACCATGAGACGTGTAAGAAGAAAGGTGTATATTGGATAGAATTTATAGCCTGATGAATTAAGTCACGGAATAAATTTGACTATTTTCTTTGATAACCCAGATATCTAAGAAATTGTCCTCATTCATGGAAACCCAAAAATTGCCCAAAAAATGCACGGTTACTTTGTTTCCAATTCTGCAAACTTCTCCAAAATAGGGTGTTTGTAACGTCCATCGTTGTCATTTATTTTCTACTTCTCAAAATAGCAGAGATTATCATTATCTATTAGCACTTGATTTTTTTTTAATAAAAGAAAAGATATGGTAAGTATTATCTCTGGTGTGTAAATGTCATTATTAGTTGAAACACAACAATTATTGCATGAGTACTATTTTGTCTTTTTTCCTTTTTACACTATTTTACCATGTTAATTACTAAAGTAAAAAGTATCCTGTCAAGTTAATAATTTGTTGGCAATTTTATCTTATTATGAGGGAGGCGAAATTATAAAAGATCAAAATCATGTGCCTGGATGCACCATATCAAATTAAAATCGCTTATCTTGATTGTGTCTCCTTTCTTTTCTTGAAAGGATAGAGAAGGAAATGCAAAAAATGGAAATAGATAATTATCACATTAGCGTGGTACTTAGTTTACGATCGAAAGAGAGAGGATTCTCCGTGTATATATCTACACTTGTAAGGCTGTAAAGGATATCGTCACTACCAGTGAGATAGGGGATTTCAGTAGTAAATGGAATAAACATTATGTGATTCTAGTATTTTTAGCAGTTTTTCCAACAAAACGTGATAAAAGCAAAGTTGTGCAATCACAAACCAATCAATGATAAGAAGCCAAAATATATTGATTCAACTCATGTGGAAAAAGATCAAAGGTCTTTGTTTTATACAGAACAATAAAGCCAAAAATAGAGGCTTGTAACAGAAAAATAAAGCAAAACTGATTCAAGGGATTATAACAGAAACCAGTAATGATCAACAGAAAACAATGGTAATAAAACCCAACTCTATCACTAACACTAGTGGAATAATTCGACTTCATTTCAACTCAAAAGATATCACTGTTTTCTAGCTTTGCTAGTGTACAACTAATTTAATAACACTTGACCAATAACAATTTATCACGAGACCTTATGCCCCGCGAATGCGATAATGGATTAAAACATAGGAGATGAACTCTAGGACTTAGTGCATAAGCTTTATGTTGTTAAACTGTAGCATAAAGCTTACTGAAATAAGTTTAAAAAATTATACGAATGTTAAAACTGCTTTCATGAGTTTAATCAAACATAAACTTAAGGAACAAAGGGAGGAACTAGAATTTAGATATGATACGTCAAGACCAAATAAATTCCATAGAAATAACTGTCCACTTTATTCTATCTCAGTTGATTACAACCTAAACTGATGAGACCAGACTCAAGTCCTCGAGTTCACTCTACTAAGTAATCCTTAATACCCATTCTAATCACAAAAAGATATTTGCATGTGAACTGATCCGTCACTTTAATACAATTAGAAAATTGAAAATTCACATTCACCAATTTAATTAGAATACACCATGATTAACTATAGAAATACAAGTGATAATTCTTTTGCCCCAGCCATATTAAAATTTTTCATTCTAAATGGAGATTCGTCTTCCAAAACCCCACTCTTCCAAAACCCCACTCTGGATATACGTGTATGTTCTTGCAAAATGCAAACATAGATCATCTCTTTATTATTCTCTGCTTTCACCTTTAACTAAATTATTAATAAGTGAAATAATTCTGAATCCCCAAGGGGTTAATGGGATAAACTAAAGTAGTCGCTTATAAACCACGAAGAGGTTCACAACATTCTATATAAATTTGGTTATAAGAAATACTTCATAGAGGATAATTCACTTTACCCTTTCCATGAGAAAGACTTGGGCGGAAATAACCCAAACGTGACATGTGTTGGATACATTCAACAAGAAACTAACACCCCATAAAAATAATATCATATTAAAGAGAAGCCACCATGCCTCCAGGTACAAGGATTTATGTTCTCTAATGGCTGTGGTAATTTTGTGAGTAACTAATGGCAACCTCCGTTGAAGCGCAATGGTTCTTCCGACAAAAACCAGATTTTTTAGTTTACATTTTGGCACCATCTTTCAAGTTATTGCTCACTGTAGTTAATTCGTCATGATAGAGAGAACCAAGAGTGACTCAAATTTATGCTTAGAAAAATCATTTCTCCTCCTATACCGCATGAAACCTCTGTTCTACTTACCTTAAAATGAGAGGTGGGTTTTTTTGACAGAAATCTAAACTTGTCCTTTGTTATCTAAAACTACATCATCTAATATTCCTAAAATAATTTTATGAATACAATAGAAATCTGTCAGAAGTCGCATTCTTGGACCTGCAACATACTTGTATAGTAACTGTGAACTGAAGAACAAATGGCTTAATTTCAGGGATATCAGGATAAAAAAGTATGACCACATTTCATAACACAGGTGTAAACAGCTTGTACTGCAAATAAAGCACTCAAAACCTTCTAAATGAAACTCAACTAATCCATTATAGATAATATGAACAAGACTCTTCACTTATATCAAACTTGGTCAATCTTGCTATCATTGCATTTGCATTCTAGATTGCAAGACTTCTGTTGGGCATTTCATCAAACGGGTTCTTGTCACTCCAAAATATGACATTACACAAGGAATACCCAGAAATTAATATCAAGGAATGAAGTTGGCAATTATATCAATGTCAATATATTTAGAAACATAAAGAAGACAGGTCTAGGCGGTGGCGGGACTATTCTTTTTCTCTGCCAACGGAGTCTAGGAGAAGAGAAGAGATGGTGTGAAGAACCAGATACAGGGCACAGAGAGAGTAGAAAGAAGGTACTCAATTTGATTACTTTTATGACATTAAAGGTAAGAACTTATCTGAAAGACTTGACAACACATTCAAATTTGAAACCAATCAAAACGTGAAAGATTACATCACATTTAGGTTGTGTCCATCCAGGTCTTCCTCCCCTTTCCCATATCTCCACATCCTCCATAAATATTCCTTCCAAATTTCAAAGAAGCACGAAAAGAAAGCCACATTTAGATCTCAAGTCAGTAAACAAAATGAGCCAGCAACCAGCACCTAATGGAATAAACCCCATTTGCATTTAAATAGATTTTTTTTTTCAACAATTCTGAACTCCAAAATAAAGATGATGGGATAGATAAAGCATTATACGACAGTACCAAAACTCAATATTCAGTATACATACACTCACGCACACATTTCACCGAGTAAATACAAACGAGCACCTGCTAGGAGGACTGGGAAGAGAGTTTGAGGCATTCACTCTGGCATCTCCTAAGGCAAATGTCATTCCAATTTGGCACTTGATGTTGGTTGACACAAACAGTGCGGGCACAGGCATCAGCACATGCATCAAGATCGGAAACACCACAAACCGTGACGCAGGTATCGGGAATGGGGTCTTTGGAGAAGGAGCCAACCTTCTTGAGCATCCTCTTGGATGTGCAAACCCTCTCGCACACGAAAATTTCATCAGAACTCCTTTCCCTCCCTCGAGCACTCTTCAGCCTCTGCTCCTCCGCGTGCCGTTTCTTCACCCGAAACGCTTGCCCTGCAACCACCACAGGGATCGCCGCCCCCAAAAGCGACCACCAGATTTCAACCATTTCTCTCACACACACAACGAACGAACAAATTCTTCTTTTCTTCCAATTCACATACTGCACACTCGCAACCGCACGTTACAGAGTTTCAATCGTTAGTAGTTATTGTTAATCGTACACAGTAAGCAAAACCCTAGACACGCGCGCGCGAATAAAAAGAGAGAATACAGTAATGTATTGAAATGCAAGCGGAAAAGAATGAGAAATGGAGTTTATACTATGCATCTAACTGAATAAAGAGGATGCGAATTCGAATGTGTGTGGCTTTGTCTTAGTGCAGAAATGAATGAGTGAAGAAAGTATTGCGTTTACCGGTGGCGGAGAAGAGTGGCGGAGAAGAGCGGCGGAGACAACGTTGGAGTGCTTCTACGGCGTAAACCCTCACTCCACTACTTTTCACAACAATGAGCCATTGTTTTTTAATTGGGGTTTTTGTCCTCCAAAAAATAAAAAAGAATATTCGTTTACTTTCCATTTAAAAAATAAAAAAGAAAATTCATATTAAATAATATAATATAAGTTCTATTTTTGTCAAGTACTTTTTCACTACGTTCTTAATTAACCTATAAATCTATGGTTTTAGTATATTTGTAATAATTGTTTTAATTTAGTTTTAGCATATTCTTAGTGAAAAAGTATTCTGCATTATGAGTGAATTGAAAATATTTTAAATATAATTTTTTTTAAGTATTTATTACAAAATTTCATAATTTTAGGGATTAATTTAACCTTAAAATATATAATGAATTCTAAGAAATCAATAAATTATATGGAAGTTAATTAAAATGTTGTAGACAAACTTGTTCTTAGATCCAAAAGGTTGTACTTGTAACATATTCGATAAAAGAGGTATACGGTATACTTACAAAAGGTGAACAACGTCGATTGGTAGAATGATTTTATAAATAATAAATACTACTCTTAGGAATTAACATTTAGTATAATTGATTAGGGGTTGATCTTGTATTTCATAAGATATTGCTTTAGTTTTCTCACATGTCGTCAGTATTAGATTTTGTGGGTATTAATTCTTAACTTGTCAGTTTATTTTGGTTAAATGTCATCGGTATTAATTTTGTCAGTATTAATTTTTAAATTATTATTATTTTGGTTAAATGGCATCGGTATTAATTTCGTCAGTATTAATTTTTAAATTATTTCGGTTGAATGATGGTATTAATTCCTACTAGATTGTAATGAAGCTTACCTTATATAATGCAAAACTTAGTTTTACTAATTCTAGTAAAGAAAACTTTAAATTTTATAACCAATGTCCTGAGGACGTACAATAGTGTGAAAACTAATTAACTGTTAAAATAATTATCTGAAAAATATAAATCAAACCTAACTATTCTAAAAATCATAGCCACGAATTTTATGAAATGAAATTCAATTCAATTTAGTTTCAATTTTTTATGTATAATTCAATAATTATATTTTTTATGGAATTAAATAATTATATTTAGGAAAGATTCAGTTATAAAATTTAAGGAAGTCTAATAATGTAATTCTATAGTTCAATTCAAATTTGTTTCAGTTCAACCGAGAATAATAATGTAACGCATGACATAAACAAATAAAATAGAAATATTTTAAAACAAATAAATAATAACATTTTAATCTATTTCAATTTAATTGATTTCACTCTATTATATCCATCTATTTCTCTTCCACCAATATCCGATTGTGAACACGTTCCACGTTGGTATGTCTCATCTGGATGAGAACCTTGTAGAAACCAAGCATTGTTTCTATGTACATGAACCAAACACTATATTATCTTTTTTCACACGTGATCGAGGAGGAAAGGATTATATTACAGGAACATAAGCTAGAAGTAACTCTTTATTTATTGTATCAATCCTTGTCCCAGAGATCACAAGGTGCTAACAAGTGTTCCTTTTTGTGGTAACATTGCACTACCAACGTAGCTTACATAAATTTTTTCAACCCATCTTAGCATCAGTATTACTTGCATGCATTTTAGCACAGTATTCAAATAAGCTCCCATCAAAGCATCTTCTAACAGCTTCCTTAGCCAGAAAACCTTCCTCATCCCTAGCCAGAATGTACAGAAGCCCCCATTCAAGTTTAGCAGCAAGCCTGTCACATTCCATATATCTCAAAATCAATTCACTTGGACCATAATGGGGCAAAATAATATGCCATAAAAGTAAAGTTAAGATCGATGTCAGTTAATACTCACCACCCAAATGGGTCAAGCGCATTTCGGTTCCCTTCTGTCATGTCCCAGAGCTCCCCAAGTGTGAGCTTGTCAGGAACTGTACGAGCATACTTACTGAAGATATTCTCAATATTCGCTGGCACATAACTGTGGTTTATTTCATTAAGAACAAATCAATGTCCAAAAAGAGGTTATTTCTCAGTCAAAATAGCTAATTACCTACATGACAGATTTTTGTTAAACCAAATTACATATCACCTACCGTCCTTCTGTGTCATAAATTCCAGAGTCACTCCCATGTTTTCCTCTGTGTATGTTACGTATGTAGATGGGGAAAAGGAGAGAAGGGAACCAACTCTGTACAAGTACAATTCAGAGGTGAGCCTAAAAAATTCATATGGCTTTATTTTTTACTCTAAATATTGGCCCTGTAGTATTCTGAAAAGAACTGTGTTTACTTAAGAGCTTAATACAAGTCATTTTGTCCCCTTTTGGTTCTAACTACTTAAGGAAAAAAGAAAAATCAAGAATGACTCACAGGCTGAGTGGGGTAACTCAATCCAGTATTGATAACAATACTCAGAATAAAAGATGCAACGATGTTAAATCCAATAGAACGCAGCCCTGAGAAACAAAGATAAAAGAACTTGAGAAAAAAGATAATAATGTGGACCCTGCTGGAAATCGAAATTCTTACCCATGTAAGTCTCCCAAGGGTAAATGATACCATTGTCATCTTGGTCAAAAAAAGCACAATGCTGCTGAAGAACAGTCAAGTTGTAGTGCTTGTGGCCTGGTGTTCCTTCGGGGTGGTCTGTATCAGGAGCTTTCAATGCTCTGGGCATGTCTGAACACGTCCCATGAAAATAAAAAATGGCTTAGTTACACATATAAAACGAAATTTAAATCCATTTGAAAAAACATTTGGTAAAGGTTCTCTATGCTTTCTATGTTCTTGTTCATTCAAAATGAAATTGGCTTCTTAATGTTTGACTTATAAGGACCTGGAAGAGATTTACTTGAAAGTCAAAACTTAAACTTACTTATACATATAGATGAGGTGCCTTTGCAAATCGCAAACATAAAGGGAGAGAAATCATGAACAAAATATTAGTGAAAAGCAATACTAGTAATCTTATATGAACTACGATATTAACAAAAAATTATTCATGCATGGTCCTTTGGATATAGGAACAATATTAATGCAGAAAACAAATGATAGAATATCTTATCAGAATCTGCACAAATTAGTATGATCCCTACAACGTTCCTTCAGTTTTCACGTGATTTTGTTAATGGAAATCGAACAAGTTTTAAACGACTAATACTTACATGGCTTTGGCAGAGAATCTTCCAAATCATTTCTGACCCTTCTCTGTGTGGTAACCGGTGCATTTGGAGCTTCAGTCATCAACGACTCCCTCTCCGTGACTATAGCCATTATGATATTGATATGCTTCTTCTATTTCTCACTGACTCTTGTACATAAGGCCATAACAAAAGAAATACGTTATAACTTGGTGGACACTGTAGAAAGAGCCAGCAAGTTCCACCAAGGTACGTGGCAAACATGCAGAACTTTGCAGTGCATATTGTGCCAACTGTCATGTTGGGATGTGATGCATGTAGTTGTTTTGTCGGTTCCTTGTCCTCTCTGAATATCTTTCTCATTGTCCAACATACCCACTGTCCCGAGTCTTCATCAGTTCAGCAAAAGTTTACATATTCTATTTGACTATGCCATGTTTCAACAAGAGTTGGCTAAGATTTGATTTGGTTTTATGTAAGGAAAAAATTAAATGAATAAATTGGCACTTTATGTGATTTATTATGTTAGGGCATCGTCAAGTATATGTTTATTAGACTAAATTCTATTCAGCAGGTGTGATAGAGTGTTTATAAAATCAAGTAATTAGGGTTATGATGAGAAGTGGTGTTATATATATAGGTCCATTTTCAACGTATCAAACTAGATTTTTAACTCTAAAAGTTTGATTATGTATATTTAGACTTTTTTTAGTGTTGATCAATTTTGAAATATTGTTTTTGGACATAAAATTTAAAAAGGCTTAATAATTCTTAGAAATTGTTGAAGAGATAAACATATTAAACAAAAAGTTGCTTGATAATTTTGTTTTCAAAACATTCAATACACACTTAAAGACATTTTAAGAGACACTTGATGATATAGCACTCCCTGTTTTAGAATAATAGTTTTTTTTTCTAAATATTTTTTATTTGTGATGAAAAAATAGTTTTTAAAATATGTTTTTATTATATCAATAATATAATTAAAATACATTACTATAATTATATTTACTAAAAAACACAAAAATATTTAAAGATTCTGACAATAATTTTATCTAAATTTATATTAATAAAATATTTTTTAATTAGTGCCAATACTTAATACTATTACACGAGTAAAATTTTTAAGGTCTTGTTTTATCAGTTTTAATTGGAGAATGGATAATTTATTATTTAAAAGTTATAAAGATTATATAGAATATAAATTATATTTTTTTTATCTAAGATATTTGATCTCTAAATTACAAAAAATGACAAAGTATATGATTTTGACTAGATTATATTTTGCTTTCAATTAATTTTTCTTTTTCTTTTATATATATGTGATTTTCAATTTTCAGTTTAGTTTCTTTACCTAGATAAATCGTTGTGGATGCATGTGAGATCTAAGTTCAAAATGTGAAGATTTGAATTAAAAATATAACTTTCTGTAATCTAAGTTTGGTTTGTGAAACATTTCTTGAGAGCAATGCATTATCTTTAACTTTTCTAACCTTTTGAGTAATTTAAGTAGCTTAAGGAGAAGCTAACCACTCAAATAAAAGACAATTAGTGATTTAGTGAATAAATATTTGTTTGGATTAAAATTTAATGTAGATATCCTAGAATGAATCGATCTCATAATACTTGGTTTTCGATTTATAAATGAGTAATGTAGATTTTGACGAGGAAATGAGAAGTATTATAGGTAAAATTTGTTGTGAAACAGAGCATTGCAACGTTCAATTTGGGGTAAATCGAAAACCCTAGAACCAGATTCGCATTTTGAACGTTGTGGCAGCTGCTTCGGCGCGGATGATGCAAGAAAGTTCTTCACTTCTCTTTTCCACTTACCCTTCATCCACCTCTTCTCTTCTTCTTTTATTCACATCTTCTCTTTCTTTATTTTTTTCTCTAAATAATATTTTGAGTTATTTTTGTTTAAAAGAGTTTATTGGTTAGTTCTGAAATTTTTTGTTTCTTTTTAATTAAAAAATTCATATTGTATCTTTGAAGACAATGATTTTTATCACGTCTCTGAAATTTTATTTATATATTTTCAGCCGTTTTTTTAAACAAAATTTACTTGATGAAATTGACTTACTAGATAATTGGTAAATATGTTATTTTTATATAAATTTTAAGTTTTGTTGAGATGTATAATTTGAGTTCAATATTTTGGCATAGTTTTGATTTGATGTTTGAATGTTCTATTATTTTAATAAATTAAGTTTTTAAATTTAATTGAACAAAAATAATTACATTTTGAGTAATATATATATATATAAAGAGGAAATTATTTTAGATTTAAAAATTACTTTTTTTTTGGTTTAACTGGAATCAAAGATTGAATAAGTAATGTTTGTTTATTTCACTAATTGTTACATGTCGCTTAAATATAAAGCTGTAATGTTGAAACTATTGTTAGAAGTTTGTGATAAAGATAAATCATAACTAGTACAGGTATTATGACAATGTTCAAATAATAAGATAAGAAAAAATAACATTTTCAACAAGCAAGAAAAAGGTTAAGAAAAGTTTTATTAAAATAATTAAATTGTGAATATGCATAAATTAATAATTTGTCTATATCAACTTAGTTGTAAAAAAATATTATGTAACTATTATTATTATTGTTATTATTATTTTATTAGATTGCATAAAATTGTTTAGAATATGAACATACATATGTTTAGGTTGGTTGATAATAGATAGATTAGACCCACTATTAATTAATAATTAGAATAGCCCTATGATTACATAATAGTCCATTATTTTATCCTACCCTACTTAAAAATAAAAAATAAAGTAGTTTGTTTGTGATATATTAAGAACAAAACCTATGATAATAACTTCAAATTCTTCTATTTCAGATTCTAATTCTTAATAATCTTATGCATTTATGTGTAATAATAACTACATTAAAGTTTTTATATTTTTTGAGTTCTATCTTCTTTAGAGCAATCAAGCATAACAACTTGTTCAACTAACCATCTCTATCTATAAAACACTTTTTTTACGTTAAATAATTTATATATGAATATTTTATATATTGTTTAGTGAATTGTGATTATTTATATTACTAAGGAAGTAAAAATTATATTTATGAATATGATAAAAGATTTTATTAGTTTTGAATAAACATTTATTATTGTACATTTATTATGTGTGACAGATTTCTCTTTTCTGCTCGTCTTCTGTTGCACATTGTTCTCGGTTGGCTCTTCTTATCTTATGATCTGTACTTGGTTTCTCTCACTTAGTCTGCTATTTGGTTATCCTTCTCGACTTTGGTACTCGGTTGGGGGGAGACATGCAAAAGACACTTTGATGCTCAAGTTAGTAAAATGAATAAAGAAAGTGAATGAGGTGACATTAGTCTTACCTTTGCAAGGTCCTCCCTTAATTATAGGTTTTCTATTAGGTTGTGTTACTGTTCATCTGGGCCTTTTACTTTCTTCACCTAAGTCCAAAATTATAATTATTCTTAAATTATTATACAAGTCACTTTCAGGGATTTATTAATTACCTTTTATCAATTATCCTTTAACCCTTCTAAAGTTGGGGCTGTGCTCAGTCTCAAAACCGACTACGGTGTTCTCGGTCTTAAACAGTTCCTGTATAAGGGTACAGAGGCCCTCCAAGACTTGAGTGGATGAGATGTGACCTTGAGAATTTGAAAGGTTGTATTGAGTGTTACGATAGCCTTTGTTTTGGAATTTAATTTTGCTTTTAACTCAGCATTAGTGGCGCGTCAGAAAGGTCACATCCGCGACAGTGTTGACGATACGAGCCATTGGATCAACTTTAATTGAATGACTAGGATTTGATATGGCGGATTGGGTTTCTCCATTTTCAACACTTATAAATAGCATCACATTCACCTCTGGGCCACCACATTCCTTCTCCCTCTTATCAGAGAAAACCTAGCCATTCTAGTCATCTTCAATCCAGATCAAATAGGTTATTTTCTACTTCTTTCTTCTTGGTCAATATGTCAAGTTCTTCCAGTTTTGAGGAGTTTTCGGGATCGTCCAAAGAGGAATCGGTTGGAAAAACTCTTGGTCTAACATCGACGAGTTTAGAGGCAAGTTCTGTGGAGGTTACCTCTCCTCTTTTGAACGTCATGGTAGCCGAAGGCAGAGAGCATATTAGGTCATCCTTAAGGTTAAGTTATGGGTGGGTACACTATGAGGTTAGAGAGAAATTTTTTAATTTTCAAAGTTATACAAACATGTTAAATTTTGCAAATTTGCTACTATTTTGGAAAATTATGAGCGGATGATGTTGTAAATATTGAGTATTGCGAACGTAATGAGAATGTTTGTAACAATCGAGGAGGCTCTAAAGATGATTTTTTCTATTTTTATTCACATGTTATTACTGATTCCCATGTCACATTTTCCTTGTATGGAATGATAATGGATGTGCTTCGAATATTGAATGTAGCACCTACACAACTTCATCCTAACAGTTAGGCATCAATGCAAGCATTCCAGTTGGCATGTAAAATGCTTAACCTAAAAGCCACTGCTCAAAATTTTCTTTATTTCTATAGTACTCGTCTTGGAAAGAGGGTGTGTTGGTTATCATTAGTCAGTCAGCCAAAGCAGTGTGTTTTGGCTCCTGCATCTTATAAGCATTTTAAGGAGTGGTTCCTTAGAGTTGGGATTGAAAAGGGGGGAAGAAAAATATTTTTATGAAGGAGAAACTCCTAGATTTCCATTCTATTAGACCAACAGCCCATCAAAAATAAATGACCATGATGTCTGAGGAGGAGAGGAAGACCATCTCGGTTTTGGAAAGGCTTTCAAGGAAGCTGTCGACCCGAAAACTCCTAGATCTATACTCCTTATCTGGTCCATTTAATGAGTTTGATGGTAAGTTTTACTTTACTTGTTCAATAGTGATAATATTTAACTTTGCTGAATTTTCTTGGTTATTATAGAACTCATTGCGTCCACTACTCGGAAGGGTCGTTATTTTTTTAGGATGTTGAGGGAGAGCAATTTGGCTTTAGATGACGAGTCTCCGCCAGAGCATGCTCAGATTACTCAACTGAGTATCCAAGTGGCTGAAGAGAGGACTATTCCCCCTACTCCTGATAGAATGCCTATGCCAGCTGCTGATCGAGCTAAAGCCAGGAAGAAAGAGAAGAAAAAAGAGAAGGCTTTCAAAAAGCGTTCACACTCTAAATCGCTATCTAGATCTCCCAAGAGGCGTCGTAAAGAAAACGGAGAGTCCTCTGCTCCGTTAGCTGATGCTTTGATGAGTAAGGCAATGAGGGTCTCTAAAAAGATTAAGTTTCATATTTCTAATGAGGAGAAGGTTGCTTTTAGGAATTCTACTCTTGAAGAATTAATTGATGCATTCGCCGAGTTCGCGGGGAGGAACTTGCTTATCGCAACTCGAATGCGCAATGAAATGCCTAAGTATTTCTCCTCCGATGAAGCCAATAAGCTAAGAAAGAACCTTGACATTTCCAACAAGGATTTAGAAGAAACTAGAAGTTCTCTTCAAACTTATCTGAGGCGAATGAGGACCTATCCAACAAACTAAAGATTGTTGTGGATGTACACTCTAGGTGTGAAGTAATCAAACAGTCCAGAAAGCGAAGCTAACCGAGTTTGAGGCTGACCTAAAGAGGTTTAAGGAAGAAAACGAGGGATTAAAAAACAAATCTTCATGACATGACCTTTTCTTACCACGCTGAGCAAATGAAAAATGTTGAATTGAAGAAGGAAATTGAGCAATGCAAGAAAGAGGTTGAGGATTCAAAAAAGGAGATGTCCTGTTTAAAGCGATATATCTTAGAGCAACATGAACTCGGTTTCACTAAGGCGTTAGGTTAAGCTGCTTTCTACAAAATCCCAGCGGATGATGAAAGGTTTGATGTTAGAAAGGACTTCTATATGGGTGAACTTGTGCCTATTAGTGAAATTCCTGTTGAAGAATCTAATGATGGCACAAATGAAGGAGAAGTTGGTCCTTCTCATGGAAGTCCTCCCAAGTAGAGTGATGCTCATCAAAAGGAACGCATTGATATCGTTGAATAGCGTGCTCACTTTGTTCCTTTCTTTTTTGTTAATGGGGTTTGTATTTTAGGAGTTACCCCTATTTTTTTAATATGAGGAGGATGATTGTACAAAACTCATGCTTATGAATTTAATTTTTATTTTGCTTCGACTTGTTATGTTTTCCTCTGTGATTAGCTTTATTGAATGACAAACCGAGTTTGTTGAAGAGGTTTATCCTTTATAAGTGGTGTTGTCAAACTGCGATTCTTGAAACATATTTTTAAAATAAAGACTAAATAAACCAAGGTTGGGTTGTTTAGAAATGATTCTTAGAATACAAAAAGTAATGTGCATTCATAGATAATTCTTGAAAGTGGTTCACAAAGAACATACTTGGGGTTTAAGAAGAACCATTTCTAAATGAGATACTCTGAAGGGTTCTCAACAGACTCGTTCCAAGACAAGATTCAAATGTTTTCGGATCGAGTTCATAAAAAAACTCACTTCATGCCAAGATAATTGAACTCAGAAGGGGTTCACGAGGAACACACTCCAACCCGAGGTTAAGCATACTCGGATGGGGTTCAAGAAGAACTCGCTCCAAACCGAGATAATTGAACTTGGAAGGGGTTCACGAGGAACACACTCCAACTCGAGGTTGAGCATACTCGGATGGGGTTCAAGAAGAACTCGCTCCAAACCGAGATAATTGAACTCAGAAGGGGTTCACTAGGAATGCACTCCAAACCGAGCATTAAACTTCCTCGGATATGGTTCATAAAAGAACTCACTCCATACCGATATTAGTGAAATGAATTGACTGGAAAAATTGATTTTATTTATTTTTCAAATTTACATCAACTATAGTAAAACTAAAGATGAGTGAAATTCCAAGTCTTGGGAATCAGTTCCCCTATCAACCATTGAAAGCGATATGCTTCGTTGCCCAAATCTTCTTGTATTCTGAAAGGACCCTCCCAATTAGGGGTTAGCTTTTGGTTTGAGAGATTTTTCCTTGCATCTCCAGTCATTCGCCAGACTAAATCACCTTTTTGGAATGATCTCAGTCTTAGACGAGCATTGTATCTTCGCGCTGTTATTTGTTTACAAACCATCTCTCTCAGGTAAGCCTTGTCTCGTAGTTCTTCTATTAGGTCAAGCTTGGTTTTGAGGTTGACATTGTTAATGTCTATATCCTCTAAACGTCTTCTGATTGTCTGTTCACCCACTTTGATGGGTAACATGGCATCAATACCATATGTGAGGTTAACCATCTGCCCTTTGCTTTTCCAACTCTCTTCTTCATTTTATTGATGATCACTTTATTTGCAACTTTTGCTTACCCATTAGTTTGGGGTGTTCAATAGAACTAGTCAAGTGCTTGATACCGAGTTCTTCATAGAATTCTTTCAGCTTTCTATCAGTGAACTGTTTGCCATTATCAATTGCTATGGCATAGGGTAAACCAAATCTGCATATATTTTTCCACACGAAACTCTTGATTTGTTGTGAAGTAATTCTTTGAAGTGGTTCTGCCTCAATCCACTTAGTGAAATAATCAACAATCACAAGTATATATTTTTTGTATCTAGAAGTTGGAGGAAATGGCCCTATGATATCTGTTCCCCACATGGCAAAAGGCCATGGAGAAATAATGTTTTTCAATTATGAAGATGGGATGTAGATAAGTGGTCCATGTTCTTAACAACTCTTATAGCGTTTTACAAAGTCAGCATAGTTGGTTCTCAATATTGGCCAATAATAACCTGTCTTGAGAATTCGGGTTGACATAGTTTGGTGTCTAGAGTGAAAACTACATATGTCATAATTAATTTCATTCATTACATACTCGACTTGTTTTTTAGAAATACACTTCAAAAGTGGAAGTGAGTATCCACGTTTGTACAAATCAAAGCCAAGCAAAACAAAGCGAGAAGCTTTTTTGGCTAAGTGTTTGTCAAGCCGAATGGGATCTTCTGGTTGCGCTATCAAATACTTGATGATGGGCTGCATCCAACATGACTCTGGGATCTTGGTTACTTGGAATGTCTCGTTCTCAAAGCATGGTTGATATAACACATGGCGGATAATAGAGTTGTTAACAACCGATTTCATGCGGTTAAAAAAATAATATAAAAATAAAAAATATAAAAAAATTGATGATTTGGTTAAGTGAGCTATGCTGTGTTCAAAACTGTTCAAAATTGTTCAAGATTGATCAAGAGATAAAAGATGAGTGAAAGAATAGATAATGAAATATTCCAAAATATCTCCCTTAAGAAAAATTAAAAAAAAATAAAAGAATTAGAAAAAATACAAAAAAAAAAGAATTCCCTAAACTCTTCATAACTTTCCACTCAATCTAAACTTCTCACAAAAAAATAAAGATAATAATAATAAAAGAAAGGAGAGAATCAGTCAATTTTAAAACTGCTCAGAATCACCCATGTTCTCCATTTCATAATAATAAAAAAAATAAAATGAAAATAAAATATGACCGTTTTCAAATGGTTTCATCCCACGTTTATCTACACTTCATCTTTAATAATAATAATAATAATAATTGAATATTTATTATATTCAGTCAAATTGATGCATGCCAAGTACAATCATACATACAATATTAAATCCAATACTTACCTGGAACTGAAGATGATGATGCCATTGTAATTGATTAGAGAAAAGTGTTAAGCCAAAGTGTCAGGCAGCGTACATAAATCTACTCTATTTTTCTCTTTAATAGGGTAGAGAAAAACCAACATGTGCTTAAGCGTAGGGACCCTTCTGTATATAGTTAAGATAGGACTCAACCCACCTATTATCAGCCTATCCATATTACATATAAATAATATTCACATCCCATAATTAATAATAATTCTTTGGTATATATAAATTAATCTGAATCAATTATTATAATTTATGCATGTCCACAAAATTAATTTATCCAACATTCTCCCACTTGGACATCATAAATTAAATCACAATAACAATCAATTATCCAAATCAATTCACAATATGTGGCCACAACAAAATGCCAAAGTATATTCAATCACAAGGTCCAAAAAAATAGTAAGTATCTCATCACTGCAGAAAATCATACTCAAAGGAGTAATAACATCTTACAGAAACAAAACATGTACATCACAATGACCTTTATGAATGTGAAATATTTATACACATGTCCCAATCATCTGCCCCAGATGCTATATAAGATCAAAACAATCTTACTACAATAACAATTTGAGACTGGGTCCAAAATGTCTCAAAATTACACCATAACACCAATTGCGCAAATCAACAACCAAAATATTGCAATACAAGATAATTGGTGTCACAACAATAAATAATTATTGTCAAACACTTCAATATATACGACAATACAATAAATGAGGTCTAAAAAAAAGGAAGTACAAATTTATAAAAGAAAACTCCTACTAAACCAATACATCAGATAAAACAATATATCAAAAGAACCTCATTACACCCATACGGGTTACATGCTCAACAAATGCCTTAAAAGTTAATCCCTTAGTTAGAGGGTCTGCTATCATTAGCTCTATGGGAATATGCTCAACTTGTGTTTGAAATTCATGGATCTTCTCTCTAACAAACATGAATTTTGTGTCAAAATGCTTTGACCTTTTCGTGGTATTATTATTACGAGAGAAACATACCACAACAGAGTTGTCGCAATATATAGTAAGTGGCCTAGAGATGCTCTCCAAACACCAAGCTCAATAATAAAGTTCTTCAACCAAATGGCTTGGCGTGTAGCCTCATAACACGGTACGTACTCTGCCTCCATGGTTGAAGTAGCTGTAAGTGTCTGCTTAACACTTTTCCAAGAGACGGCTCCTTCAGCCAACATAAATATACACCCAGATGTAGACTTGAAATCCTCTGGACAACCACTATAATCAGAATCAAAGTATCCTGTCAATTCAAGGCAATCAGACCTTCTAAAAGTCAGCATATAATCCTTGGTACCCTGCAGATATATCATGACTCACTTAGCAGCTTGCCAATGAGGTAGACCAGGGTTGCTCAAGTATCTACCCAGCACATTCACAACAAAATCAATGTTTGGACAAGTGCAAACTTGAGCATACATGAAACTGTCTACAGTGGAAGCAAAAGGAACTTTCTCCATTTTTGCAGTCTCATCATCATCCTTAGGACACTGGGATTTAGAAAGTTTTTCACCCTTTTAAATAGGTGTGGTACAGGATCTGCAGGATTTCATGTTAAATCTATCCAAAACCCTCTCAATATACCCCTTTTGAGATAAACCAAGAATCCCACGGGTCCTATCACGATGTATCTTAATGTCTAGAACAAAAGAGGCATTACCAAGATCTTTCATATAAAAATGAGCTGTTAACGTTTGCTTAGTATCACACAAAAAGTCTACATCGTTGCTAGCTAGAAGAATATCATCAATATACAATACCAGAATAATAAATTTCCTCCCACTAGCCTTCAAGTATATGCATTGGTCAACAACATTCTCCTTGAAACTAAGAGAAGTGACAACATTATCAAACTTCAGATACCACTGTCTCGAAGCCTGTTTCAACCCATATATTGATTTTCTCAGTTTGCAAACCATGTGTCTTTTACCACTCGCAACAGAACCATCAAGTTGATCCATGTATACATCCTCAAACAGATCTCTATTCAGAAAAGCAGTCTTCACATCCATCTGGTGAAGCTCCAGATCTAAATGTGCGACAAGAGCCATCACAACACGAAATGAATCCTTAGTGGAGACTGGAGAAAATGTCTCTTTAAAGTCTATGCCTTCTCTCTGGTTGTAGCCTTTTGCATCAAGTCTGGCTTTATATCTTTCCTCCTCCCCGTTGGCGTTGCGCTTAGTCTTAAAAACCCATTTACAACCAACAGTTTTACATCCAGCAGGCAAAACTACCAAGTCCCAAACACCATTTTTCTTCATAGAAGCGAAGTCATCCTCCATAGCAGCCATCCAATGAAAATGATTAGAGTTAGAAGTGGCTTCATGAAAAGAAATAGGATCAGTGCTCTCTATAGAGTTAAACTCATGCTCTTGCAAATACACAACGTAATCCCTGAACCTAGTGGATTGAATAGATGTGGAAATTCTTCCCGATCTCCTAGGTTCACGCTTAATAGTATCTGGATTTGGGACATCTTCACCAACACCATGATCAACATCAATATCAACCATTGGTTCAACAACATCATTTTGGATTAAGGTAGATGGAACTGATTCCATGGCTGGTGCAAAAGGAAGGGGAACATCAACATGCTCTACTCGGAACTCTACAGTGCAGGGTTGCATAGATACATCTTCACCTGAATCCTCTTCAAAATAGATTGCACGGTCTAACTCAATAATTCTAGTAGTGTGATTAGGACAGTATAATCGACACCCTCTAGATCCAATGTTATATCCAACAAAATAGCTATAAATAGTCTTAGGATCAAGCTTCTTAATCTCTGAATTGTATGGTCTAACTTCTACTTTACAACCCCATACTTGAAAATGCTTCAAGGTAGGCCTTTTTCCTGTTAAGAGTTCGTAAGGAGTCTTCGGAACAGATTTACTTGGCACATGATTCAAAATATAAGCAGTAGTCTTCAAGGCTTCTCCATATAAGAAATCTGGAAAAGTGGAGTGACTCAACATACATCTTACCATCTCCATAAGTGTACGTTTACGCCTTTCAGCAACACCGTTTTGTTGCGGAGTGCCAGGCATAATGTACATTACTTCAATTCTGCATTCCTGTAAAAACCTAGCAAAAGGTACAGAATTCCTACCTGTTTCATCATATCTCCCATAGAATTCACCACCTCGATCAGAATGAATACACTTAACTTGAGTATCAAACTTCAATTCAACAGCAGCCTTAAACTCCTTGAAAGAATCCAAAGACTCGACTTCTCATGCAATAGATAAATCCAACCATATCAAGATAAGTCATCGGTTAAGGTAATAAAGTACCTATTTCCTCCTAGAGCTATAGGAGTAATAGGTCCACAAATATCTGTGTGAATCAATTGCAGAATTCCCTCCTTTCTGGAACCACTGGTCTTCCTAGTCTTTGCACTAAGTTTCCCCTTAATACAGTCAATACAATTATCAAAATCATAGAAGTCCAATCTATGGAGAATGTTCTCCTTAATTAGTCTCTCCATTATTTTTCTAGAGATGTGACCCAACCTTTTATGCCACAACATGGAAGAGCTTTCAATTACCCTTCCATGCTTATTTCCGACAACGTTACAAACATCTGATTGGCGTTGCACAATAGAATTAGGATCAAGATTCAGTAAATATAAACCATTAGACAATACACCAAAACCAATCAAACTTGAGTTACGGAAAATTTTGACTTCATTATTTCTGAAAAACAAATGTAAAACCACATTTGTCCAAAACAGAAACAGAAATTAAGTTCCTTCTTATAGAAGGTACATAAACAACATCACTTAAGGTCAAGTCAAATCCACTACTTAATTTTAAACTTGTAGTTCCAATATTCTCCACTCCAACATTGACACCATTGCCAACTGTAATCGATAGCTCTCCATCACTTGGCCTTCTCTTGGTTTTGAGTTCCTGTAATGAGTTTGTAACATGAATAGTTGCACCAATGTCTAGCGACCAAGTATTAGAAGGGACATCAACAAGATTCGATTCAAAACATACTAGAGCCAGTGGTTACCTTTCTTCTTTTTCTCTAGCCAGTTTTTGAACTTAAAGCAATCTGCTTGCTTATGTCCAAAAATATCACAAAACTTGCACTTTCCTTGAAACTTGGGCTTCATTCCTGACGACTCCTCTGTTTCAGGAACATAAGTAAACCCACTCTTCTTGAATGATACTTTAGCATTTTTCCCTTTCCAGAAATCCTTCTTCTTTTTCTTTTTAGCATTCCTGTGAGAGACATGCTGAACCACATGACCTTTACCCTTTTTCATAGTCTTTTCCTCCTAAGTCAGAATAGAGATTAATTCATCTACTGTCCATTCCTCTTTCTGAGCGTTATATGAAGTCCTCAGCATATCAAATTCAGAAGGAAGAGAATCTAGAATCTGCCATATTTAGAAATCCTCCCCCAAAACAACCTTCATAGACTTGAGCTTGTGGTACCAGTTAATGAGTTTCATTGCATGCTCACGAACACCACCAACACCATCATATTTTGTCTTGGTCAACAAACTCAGATAGGTAGACTTCTCAGTCTTATCAAATTTCTTGAATTTGTTTCCCACATCTACCAAGAATTTCTTAACATTAGAAGCTTCAAGAATATTGTCCTTGATAGTCTTCTCCATGCTGTGCTTCATAGTCATCAGACAAATTTTGTTAGAATGGATCCATCTGTCATATTTTGTCTTCTCCTCAGCAGAAGATGTGGCAATAGGTACAGGAGGCTCATCCTCAGTGAGAGCAGAATCAACACACGAGATAACTAAGAACAATTTTACCGATTCCATCCATTCCTCAGAGTTAGTTCCATTCAGTTTGATTAAGGAACCTAAATGCATATGCATGGCTGAAATCGAAGAACGAGATTCAACCCTCTCATGGCATCTCCCTCAATTCTCAACCAAAATTAACGATGCCAAGTGGGTTAAGTTCGGATTCTTATCCTCTTCAAAAGCCCTATGGTATGAGATCATAATTGTCTCATGAAAGGATTTGATTTTGAATTTCTAAGTTTAGGGTTCATGAGTACAAAATGCATATCACTTCAATTCCTCATCAAATTAACTAATTAAGGGTTCCATTTGTTTGAAAAGGATCATATAACAAGAACCCCTCAATCAATTTCACAATTAAATTAACTCTAAAGGAGAATCCAAATCAAGCAAAGAAGTTCCAAAAAGCAATGACGTACTTCACAACAACAAAAGGTCTGAAAATCTGGTTCTGATACCAATTGTAAGATTTATTCTTGAATATTTATTATATTCAGTCCAATTGATGCATGCCAAGTACAATTATACATATAATATTAAATCCAATACTTACCAGAAACTGAAGATGATGATGCCATTGTAATTGATTAGAGAAAAGTGTTAAACCAAAGTGTCAGGCAGCGTACATAAAACTGCTCTATTTTTCTCTTTAATAGGGTAGAGAAAAACCAACATATGGTTAACCGTAGGGACCCTTCTATATATAATTAAGATAGGACTCAACCCACCTATTATCAGCTTGTCCATATTATATATAAATAATATTCACATCCCACAATTAATAATAATACTTTGGTATATATAGATTAATTTGAATCAATTATTATAATTTATGCATGTCCACAAAATTAATGTATCCAACATCCTCCACCGCACCTTCATGGCGTCACGCCACCACGCACCTCCTCAACCACCACGTCACCAAACCTCACCACTGAAACCACCAATCTTCAATCGGCTACTATCGGAAACCTACCACTATCACAGGTTCCTTGTCGTTGTCGTCACCACTTCACCCTCCTACGCTGATGCCTTCTTCTCCAACCCTAATCTAATTTAGGTTAAAGTGATGAATTGAAAAAATAAAATGCGAGATAGGGGCTGATGTGAATAGAGTTTGGGCCGTGGCCCATTGTGCTTTCAGTATGACACTGTTTGGAATAAAAAGTAATAATAAAATGAAAGTGTGGGCAGTTTTAGTAGTATTGGGCTTTGACCCAACGGATATTTATTTGCACTCCCAATATCTTTACTTTCACCGTCTAGAGATTTAGGCTCTTTTTGATTGGGTTTTACTTCTTTTTTTAAATATATGTTTTATAAAAAATTAATAAAATTTTTTTATCTCCAAATGACCGTACGTGTCATGTGAGGTTTTTCTTTTAAAAATAATAACAATAAATAAATTAATAAAAATAAATTTTGAATGAATTCTTAAATGGTCGTCCGCGTCATAGAATTTAATTTAAAAGATTTTAATTTCTTTTGAATTTTTAAATAAATTTTGAATTCCTGAATGGTCGTCCGTGTCATGGGATTTAATTTAAAAGTTTTTAATTTCATTTTCGATATTTAAATAAATTTTGAATTCTTAAATGATCCTCCGTGTCATGGGATTTAATTTGAAAGATTTTTAATTTCTTTTGGATTATTAAAGAGGCTGTACGCGTCTACCGATATCCAAAATGAAGTTTTATAAAAATAATAGAAATATAGAAAACTTTCAAAACTAAAAAAAATATTAAACACCTCAACAATCAAATTTTCTTAAAGAACTACGTAACCCTGATTTTTCATTCCTGATAGAAATACGTAGGAGCAAGGTTAAACCTTGTCGGGCCCCCTAAAAATGAAAAAAAATATTTTTGTTTGATTTTATCTTCACTTTTGTGGAAAATAAACATTTTGAAAATTACCCTCATCTTGATTTCTCTTCCTCTTCTCTGGATTTCTATATCTATCATCTTGGTCTCAGTCTCGCCTCTCAAGTTGTCTTCGCATAAACTGCTTGAGATGTCCAGCTCTACTGAGCTTTTCTATTTTGTTTTTTAAAGCCACACATTCCTTGGTTACATGTCCATAGTTGCCATGATATCTACAATATTTGTTAGGGTCTACATTCGGAGGAGAGGGAATCTTCTTTGGCAGCGGTAGCAGGTTGATATTGAGAGCTTCTTGAAGAATTCTAGATTGTTCTACATTCAAAGGCGTGTATCGTTCAAATCGAGGGTCTTTGAGTATATTTTTAGGCCTTTAGTTTGGCCTTGTAAATTGACTTCGATCAGCTCGATTATCATCATCAATTTTTGGGACATCTCATCTTTAATTTGCTTTCTAAAATCTTTCAACTCCTCTAACACCATATACTTGGCGATTCTCCTCCTTAATTCCTCCAGGCTAGCAGCTGGGTTTTTACATAGACTACCAGAAAAAGGTCCTGGTTTTAAAGTTATGACCAGATGATGTAACGCCACCTCTGGGCTCAAATTCTTGATCTTCAGAGTCATTTTACCAAAACGCTCCATGAACACACGTAACGTCTCCTTCTTTTCCTGTCGTACGTTCACCAATGCCAAAGATATCAATTGATGGGGTCTGTTGGTAGAAAACTATGTTTCAAATTTGGAGGCAAGAGTCTGAAAATAATCTATTGAACTTGGTGGTAGCTTAGAAAACCAATTTAATGCAACTCCCTTTAAAGAAGTATGGAACACTCGACAAAGGATAACATTGTCATTCGTATACATACCAACTTGTGTGATTTACATGTCTAAGTGCTCCTTAGGATCAGTGGATCCATTATACATCTCGAATGAAGGATTCTTCCAGTTGTGCGGGAGAGTTGACTTCATTAATTCATTGGTAAAAGGATGACGTCGAGATGTATTGGGTGAAGTACTGTCAGAAGGTTTGTTGTGTGATGCACGATGGCTCCCAGTGTTTTTTTATGATTCATCAGTCTCATCATGAACTAGTATAGTGGATTGTTGTTTCTCCTCCAGCTTCTTCTTAAGTCTCTGATTCTCTCGCTTTTGGTTTTGGACTTCTTCTTCATTTTTCCTCTTCAAGTCTTCAAATTCTTTCTTCATTTGAGCTAACATGGCATTGACTTCAACATGATTCTCCTCGGCGATATGGGTGTCTCGTTTGTTACTGATTGCTCTTCGGGTATTCACCATGATTGTTGAAATTATTCTCGACTCCACGGTGGGCGCCAAAATGTTCTTGAAAACAATAGTTATTGAGTAATGTGAGACCGACTTCTCCTTTTTTGGCTCGTCTTTTGTTGCACGCTGTTCTCGGTTGGCTCTTCTTATCTTCTGATTTATACTCGGTTTCTCTCAGAGGTTTGATATTCGGTTGTCCTTCTCGACTTTGGTATTCAGTTAGGGGAAGACCTGAAAAAAAAAGCTCTAACGTTCAAGCTCTAACGTTCAAGTCGGTAAAATAAACAAAAAAAGTGAATGAAGTTGCATTAGTTGTACCTTTACAGAATTCTCTCCTATTTATAAATTTGCTATTAGGCTATGTTACTAAGCCTGCTACTTTTTCACCTATGCCCAAAATTATAATTATTCTTAAATTATTATACAAGTAACTTTTAATAAATCATGCATGTGTTATCCGTTATACGATTTTTGATACTATAAAGAAATGGTCAAATGTGTTTATATTTTCATATGTTTTAAAAATATTTCTTTAATTTTAATTGTAATGTATTTCTTTCATTTTGAACGTAATATATCTGAAAAGTTATATAAATATTATGGAAAGTGAAATGATATGTTTCTAAATCTTTTAAATACTTATTTTAGGGTGTTATACAATTTTAAATAGTTCAAGCTTTTCTACCTTGTCCACTATAAAATAATGAAATATAAAATGAAGATTTAATTTATTTTATAATTTTTTAAAATTCTTTTCAATGTATAGATTAAAGGAAGTAACACTTTTTTTTTCATCAATCTTTTAGTATTAAAAAAGGAGAAGAAACACATCATTAACCATCATATCATTAACCGTCATTCACCTCATAATAAAAATTTCCCTCGAGTCATTAAAAAGATATAAATATTCTAATTCCACAATACAATATATTCTTTTAAATTATTTGTCTCCGTACATTAATGTAATTATTATGTAATGATGTTATGCTTAGAAAATAAAAAAGTAATTACATCAGAGAAACTTATTAAACACTTTGTTATTATTAATAAAAATAGACATGTCATTACAAGAAAATAGGTAAATAATTGTCTGATAATATCGATTAAACAGTAGATGAAAAAAATGTGACTCAAACCCATTTTAAACTGATAAAAAGATGAGACAGAAAAATAAAGTTGACCAAACCCATAAGAATCAGTGGCTAAGTAAGAAAAATATAAAAAAAAAATCAAAAAGAAAAACGTCGTAAAAGGAAATTCTTTTAATTAAATGAGAAAGATAATATATTGAACAGTTATTTCTGTACGATATAATTTGTTTCCTGTATTGAGTAAATTTTTAATATTTAATTTTTTTAAAATTTAAGTATTAATAATTTTTTCTTCTCTCATACGTTTATCTCTCATATTTTAATAAAAAATTTATGTTAACAACCTTTTTTTTATAAATAATCTTTTATTAATTTCTTTTATAAATATTAACAATTTTTTTATAATAATTTTTTATAACAGTTCTTTTTATAAATATTAACAAATTTGATAACAATTTTTTTAAAAGAAATGTTAACAATTTTTTCTTTAGTCAGCACTAATATGAAAAAAAGTGACTATTTATTTAGTGTAAGAAGTAATTTGTATGTGCAGAACCAATTGCCTATATATTGACACATCATAATAAAAAAAAAAACATCAAAGTGAATGACCCAGAACAGTTCTTTTAATTAAATAAACAAAAGAAAACGTTAGTTTAGCCAACGCGTATTGGGTTTATAGGTTTAAGAATATATTGAGCCTCATCCTTTTAGTAACGAAAATAATAAATTAAAATGAAAAAGATATTTAATTATTAGTGATAATTACTTTTTAAAAAGTAAATTTAACAATAAAAAAATATATAAATTTTCTAGTTAAAATTGAATTGAAAAAATTGAGTATAAAATCTTAAATGAGAACTATTAATATTAAAATGAAAAAAAATGTAAACATATTGAAAAAAATGAGATAGATATAATTTTGTAAAGAAAATAATAAATTATAAACTAATTATAAATATATAATTATTAAATTGATTATTAGAACATTTGAAAAGGAAAATTTAATAATATATGTTAACATTTGTTGAGTATTTTTTAATTAAAAATTATAAAGAAGAAAAATATAACAATGTTAGGAAAAATGAATAATACGATAAAAATAATTAGTAAACAAAGAATAGGCAGAAAAAAGTAATTATGATTATTTAATTATTAATTTGATAATAACAAAAATAGAAAAATAAAAATTTGATGATAAGTATTAAAACTGAATTTAAGGAATGTTGTGAGTATTTTTTATATAATTAAATAAGAACTCTTGATGTATTATAAAAATGAGAAGGAAAAGAAATTGAAAAACAATAAAAAATGAGATAAAAATAATTCTGTAAAGAAAATAATTGGTTAAAAATGTAGTTTAAAATAAATAAAAATGGGTGAGCTAAAAAAAGTTTGCAATATTTTTAATATTAAAAAATTAAATAAACATGTTTTTATCATATTTAAAACATAAAATATCAATCAATAATTATGATTTTAGAGGATCCTTAAAATAATATATAAAGAGAAGATTGTAATTAAATACACAATGAAGTATTAATATAAAATCAAAATTATTATTGACACACTATGTCATGTTTTTGAGATATTGTGTAAGTAGCAGTTTTTATGATATAATATATAAAAAGTAAAGATAATATCTTGCCTATAGACTAATTAAGTGTGATGAACTATAAGTATCTCTGGATATTTTTTTAAAAATCTTATTTAAACTTAAAATTTGATTGTACTGTGATATTCAAAATTTTAGTGTATAAGATATGGGATTTAAGGTATATAGTGTATGGTTTAAGGTTTTGTATGTAGCAACATGTTAAATGAATGTTCTACTTCATTTGTTTTATGCAATATGTTTTAATGTGAACTAGGTACATATAATTGTATGAATACCTTACATTAATGTAAATATTGGTTATAGTACCACATAGTTAACGTATGTTATTGGATTCATGCTTTGTGTTGAAGATATAATTTATAAAAATTAATCATACTAGCCATATAGTTAACATAGTTAAGAAAACTTTTTTTTTATATCAAAAATATGATTTATGAAAATTAGCCATACTACCCATATAGTTAAATAGTCACGAAAAAAAAGTAATTCAAAGTATTTTATGACAACTTTTTACTACAAAATAAATGCTTATGGATTTGAAAATTGCAATTTTATTTTATCTTATTTATAAAAAAAATCTGTAAATGTTAGAGAATAATACCAACAATATGTGATAAGAAGAAAATAAATATGACTAGTAATGATTTAGAGTTTCTATTTACAATAATCAATTTTTAGTCCATATAATACAAATTTAAAATATATTTTTAGTTTCTGTAAATATTACTTAAATTGTTTTTTTAATACTACTTTTAGTATTCATAAATTATGAAGAAATTAAATTAATACTGGATATTACTAAGATTGTGTTTTGGAGTAAAACTTAAAAAATGAAATAAAGAGAATTGTGTAACGTTGATAAAAATAAACATAAGTTTAGTAATTAGGTTTACTTTATTTCATTTTAAGAAAATGTTAAATCACAGTATATTTATTAGAAATTAAAAAGTTGTCATGTCTTTTTTTTTTTTTTTTTAAAAACCCAATTTTAAAAACATTTTTGTTTTTTTTAATAATACTTAATTTTTTAAAAATTATATTATTTTTAACTTTTAATTTTTTAAATTTTATAATTTTAAAATAAAAAAATGTTTTTTTTGGTTAAAAC
>Ga0099825_1000110_pt1 | contig 59607 bp, 24 predicted proteins | sample SiratroredBW_FD_76838 | JGI IMG/M metagenome (GOLD analysis project Ga0099825, IMG submission 76838) | Root nodule microbial communities of legume samples collected from California, USA - Siratro red BW | ecosystem: Host-associated > Plants > Roots > Nodule | place: USA: California | collected...
AAATATAAAAATATATATTTTTTTATATATATATATATATATATATATATATATATATATATATATGGTTGTACATGATTGAATTAATATGATAGTTGAATTATATGTTTATATTTAACAAATTTTGATTGAAATAAATCAATGTACTTAATGTTAAAAGAAAATCAAACATAATATTACATATAAATCTATATAATGTGTGATGACTGAACTATATGTTGATATGTAATATAAAAATAATAAAGTTATTAGTATAACTAAACTAACATTTATTATATAAAAATAGAGAATATTTTTTAAATAAAAAGTAATTATTTTATTCTCAGTTCTAAAAAAAGTAATTATTTTAGTCTCATAGCAGCGGATGTCTAACCAAGCTTATTTATTTATTTTAAAGTTATTAGTATTACTTTAACATTTACTTTTACATTATTGCATAGTTTTCTTCGAATTTTGTGTCCATAAATAAAACAAAATCATAGAGAATATAAGTTTGAATACATCACGTGAACTATAATATATTTGCACACTAGTTACATAATATTTTTTATAGTTAATCCTTTCCAAACAAATATTCAATGGATTAGTTAGAATGGTCAAGAAATTTCGTTATTAAATCAAATAGTTAATTAAAAAGATGTATACTCATTTTTATTTTATAGTAAATTTATCTTCAACCTCTTATTAAACTGCGTAAGAAAGTTTTATATTCTTTAGTTAATCCATAACTAATCATTTACAATTCTTGTTAACATGTAGGTAATTTCTCTCACTAATTCGTAACTAATCTCATATAACTTATTCACTCACGTATTTATAACCAATCTCTCACAAATGTTTTTTATTTTTGTTATTATTATAATTAATCTATAGTTATTTTTGTTAATATTTTAATATCGAATGTTTATTATTAGAACAATTACACCACTTACATATTATATATATATAATAGAAAATGCTTATCAACTATCAATGCATACTCATTTAAACACAGTAAAAATAATCTTTCAAACATTTAGAACATAACTAAAATAATGTATCAACTAAAATGAATTCTATCAACATGATTAAAATAGATATAAAGTTTTTTATTATTTGAGGCACATCTTCATTCTTATTTCTTTAAAGGACAGAATAATTTTTTTTTAATGACTGGATTTGTTCTTGCATTTGTTATTGCATAAGTATTTATATTTTTGTTTGTGATTTGATTTGTGCTTTCAATAATTCTTGCATATCACTTTGTGATATATTAGATATTTGTGTAGCTAATGTAGTGATTTTTATTTTTTTGTTAAAAGTTTGGTAGGATTTGGATTTTGGGAAGAGGGACCTTCAATTGTTGAATAATACCAAGATTCAACTTATGACCAATGCTATAGATTCTACCTTCCCTATGTTCGACAATAATAAAAACGTGTTTAAACCTATTATTTTATATCATATGGCACTAAATACTGCTTAATATTAAAATTTGATTAAATACAGAAATATATCATGTATAAAACCGAACCATATCTTGTCATAGATTTGGAACAAAAAGACACTTATTAAAATCTATATAAACTTTTCTAAGTAAAAAATGTAAATTATTTAATGAAACTTTAATAATTTTATGTACCCTTTCTACTCATTTATGCTTATGCTAGTTTTCGAAGTCTCACGTATCAAGCAATTCTTATTATGATACGTACCTGTCATATGATAATGAGTATGCATTTAAGTTTCTTCATCGAATCCAATCTATGGGGATATGATTTTTTTTTTCTTCTTTGAAGAGATATTAACGTTTTGCTTCCTAAGGTGGCTTTTCTGTAACTTACAATATCAAATTTGTATGTTCTTAACTGCTTGATATAGAAATCTAAACATTTCGATAAGCAAAGAAGAAAGCAAGTCCGACTCAATAATCACGTAGTTAAAAAGGTCGTGTACAAAACATAATAAGATCTTTCTCTTAGATTATATTTAATATCACATAAAATTTAAAATAATTTTAAATATAAAATGTTGCTTTTATTTATTTTAGAAATATTTATTTTCTTAATTTTTAAAAAAATATTGATAACATAAAAATCTTATATTAAAATAAGAATTATTATAAAATGTTAAAAATAATACGATAAGAAAAAATTGTAAAACTTAAATAAAAAATTCTTCATTTTTTAAACCATATAAAAAGCAAAGTAATGAATTACATGAAAACTTAGTTAATTAAACTAAAATTAAAATATTTTTTCAAAACATTTTATCCTTTTAAAATAAGTCTTATTATTAAGATTCTACATTAGATGAAAATACTTGTGATTTATCTTGTATATAAGACTCACAAACACATATAATAAAAAATTATGACAAACAATATATCTTCAGTATCATTTTCTACAAATATAATCATGAAAATCAACTTTTTTAAATTCTTATAAGAAGCATAATTTTATCTTATTAAGTTCTAACATTTCAAGTCTTTGGAAAAGACATGGTTTTTAAAATAGGAGCAATTTTATGGGTCTAAGGTGGATGTCAAAATGTTTTAGTCAAAAAAAACTTTAATATATAGTTATCTCTAAAAATAATGAGTTTTTTTTAGGAAAAAACACTATATAGCATGGAGCTCGACCTCTTAAGTTAGGAATAAAACCATGTTGAAAGCATTATAATTTTGCATTATTAAATATAAAACATACATTAGAGGTCTATTAGATCTTAAATAAGAGTCAAAACTTTATGATTGTTTAAATTTCTAATATTGTGTAATTTGCGATTACCAAATACGATACCAGTTATATATCCTCTTCAATCCTTTAAAGAGGTGACTGTATACAACCTTATAGTTTTGAAAGTACATGAATAAACTATTTCTCAAGTAAGTAAAATGCCTACTAGTATACAATATGATATAAATAATATATTTTATTATTTTATTTTTTATATAATAAATAAAATCTCAAATATATATATATATATATATATTATTTATAAAATGAACTATTAAAATATGGACGTGTCTCTTTTTTGGTTAGTTAATAATAAAAGAAATATATAAGATTTTGTGTACATTTTCCTCTCACATTTATTCTGAATATTACCTCCAAATGACCATTTAAGTGTGTGATTAGCAGGAGAAAAATTGGAAAAACTCCAAACGGAAACAAAACAAATCCATCGTCACTCATTGGGTTGAGGATGATATTTTCCTACACTTTTATCATTCAAATTCTTCATTTCTTCTTCTTCTGAAACAAGCATGTTGTGTTCTGGACACAACGTCTTAAAGATGATATAATAGCCAAGTATGACCAAATTGTGTGAGTTCACTTCGGCTCATGCTATTCATGTGTGCGATGTTCAACCTTGTTCGGCGCAAAGGCATCCCCATCATCAACGTTGCTCTCACCAAACCTTCTTCATCATTCTCCTCTGACGCTAACGCTATCATCCACATTCTCACATCCTCCAACACCGCCACTGAAGCAACCTTCCTCACCAAACAGCACCTCCAAAACTCCACCAAACCCCTCACTCTCATTTCCTCCCTTTTCCAATCTCTCAACCGCCCCAACCTCACGCCACGCGCGTTTGGCGTTCTCGTACTCGCCTTCTGCCAACTGGGTCTCGTCCAGGAAGCCCTCTGGGTCTTCAAAAACAATTCTTTTTTGCCTCCGTTACAACCTTGTAACGCGCTTCTTCATGGCCTCGTCAAGACCCACATGTTCGATTCGGCATGGGAGGTGTACCGCGACATGGTGTCCCGCGGGTTTTCCCCCACCGTCATCACCTACGGCATTTTGATGAACTGTTGTTGTAAACGGGGTGATTTTAGCAACGCCTGTAGGGTGTTCGATGAAATGCTTGACAGAGGGATTGAACCCAACATTCTGATTTACACTATTCTCATTCGAGTGTTTTGCAACGAGGGTCAAATGGGAGAAGCCGAGGGTGTGTTTAGACGGATGAGAGAATCTGGGGTGGTGACACCCAATTTGTACACTTATAAGACCCTCATGGATGGGTATATCAAGATGGATGATATAAGACGGGTTTTTGATTTGTACAGTGATATGCTAAATCATGGCTTGCACCCTGATGCTGTCACTTTTGCTACTTTGATTGATGTTCTCTGCAAGATGAGGGATTTGAAGGCTGCTCGAAACTGTTTTGCTTATATGGCCAAGTTTGATGTTGTTCCTAATGCACATGCTTATAATTCTTTGATTGATGGGTATTGTAAGGCGGGGAACTGGCCTGAAGCAATGCATTTGTGGGTAGAAATGGAAAGGTGTGGAAACTACCCTGATGTTTTTACATACAATATACTTATCAAGGGTCTTTGTGACTCGGGTAGATTGGAAGAAGCTAAGGGTTTGATGGAGAAAATGGATGAAGCTGGGGTTCTTGCCAATTTTGTGACCTACAATGTGGTGATTGATGGGTGCTGTAAAACAGGTGACATGGAGAAGGCTATTGAGGTGTGTTCCCAAATGACTGAAAGGAAAATTGAGCCTAATGTCATCACATTTTCAGCATTGATTGATGGGTTTTGCAAGAAAGGTAATGTAACAGCTGCAATGGGCTTGTACACAGAAATGGTGATCAAGGGTCTTGTGCCTGACGTAGTAACTTACACAGCGTTGATCGATGGGCACTGCAAGGTTGGGAATATCAAAGAGGCTTTCAGGTTGCAGAAGGAGATGCTAGATGCAGGACTAGCCCCCAATGTGTTCACGGTTAGTTGTATAATCGATGGCCTTTTGAAAGTTGGAAAGATAAAAGATGCAATCAAACTTTTCTTGGAGAAAACTGGAGCTGGTTGCCCTGGTGGTGAAATGGATATCAGGTTATGTTCTCCCAACGGTGTGATGTATGCTATTTTAATTCAAGGTTTATGTAAAGATGGACGGATTTTTAAAGCCTCTAAGTTTTTTGTTGAAATGAGATGTAATGGTTTCATTCCAGACATGCTAGTTTATGTCACCATGTTACAGACACACTTTCAGTCCAAGCATATGGTTGATGTAATGATGCTGCATGCGGACATGATGAAAATGGGTGTTATGCTCAATACTTTCTTATATCGTGTATTGTCTAGGGGTTATCGGGAGAATGGATATTTGAAATCAGCTCGCATGTGTTCTAAGCATTTAATGGAATATGGCATTCATCTTCCAGAATCTGGAGGGTGATACAGTTTTTGGGCTCCTTGATTTCAAGATATATTACAAAAGGGTTTTAACAACCGATCTTCTGTTAATGAAATCATAATGCCACTGGTGCGTAGTACATTACAGACTATTGCTTAACAAGTGATGTTCATCGGGCTTATTTGGTACATGAGTGTTTGGTGGAACATGAATGATTATGTTTTGACTTTTGTTCATGGCCGTGGCAAGACTCCAAAACCATTGAGAAAGGCATTGTGACATGAAGCCAACTTGCTTTCCACCTTTGATGGCTTGTCACACGAGAAAGGCATATTAACATTGGACTTTTGTGGTTTTCTTCTTGTCAGAAGAGTAGCCATGACAGAGGAGAACTGACACCTTTTTCACTACAGTTACTGATATACACTACTGATCTTAGTGCTAATTCTTTCTGATTTATTTCATATAAACTACCAACTTAGTCACTTTATTTTGTGGTGAACCAAATATGAATGAAAGAGTGCCCATTCGAGGAAACACCAGTTTTATGCCGTTTTACATTATTTTTATCTTTATTTTATTTTGAAGTAATGATACACATGTTTATAATAAATTTGCAACATTTTAGAATGAATACTAAAATATCTCAAAGTAAATCCATGAATCCTCTAAGAGGAGTGCTAAATTTTACTTGCATTGGGACAAAACTTAAATCTCATTGTCTTTTTCTCCTTCATGGTGGAAACGAATGCCTAAAAAATAAAAAATAAATGAGTGAGATCGGTGTTAATGTACATTTCTTTCTAGGTAAAAACACTGGTGATTTGGGTCCGATATTAGTATTTGAAAGTTAAAAATCAGTATTTGTGTACGTGAAAAATGAAAAAGTACATAAATTTATATGAAATGAATTCATCAAAATTTTCGTCTTTAGTTATAAAAATTATAATAATATTTTTTATAGCCAGAAATCATGATTGATGGTAATCACGAGTCCTTAAAATTATGGTTCTTAAAAATGACTAAATTTTGTAACGTATTGTTCTTTTATACAATTTTGTTTAGAAAATATGAGCTAATGTGTTGTTTTTTTATCAAAAATTTTAATTTGTTATTAAATTGAACGAAATTAAATAAGAGCTAACATGATATTTACTTTTTCTGTGAAAAGTTTACTTTTACTTACAAAAGTTGGTTTCTCATTTCTTTTATTTTTTTTTCAAAACTTAGTTAAATTTTGCTTCTACTAAAAGTAGAAAACATACTTTAATATAAATTTTGAGAAAGTTACTTTTTTCCTTCTACTAAACATGTCCACATATGTTTGCTTTTTCATTCGGTTCAACCGAATTTCAATCCAGTTTCTCTTTTCTTAGTTTCTATATTGTAAAGTGGAAAAGATTTGAAGGTACATCTTACTTCCTGTTTCCTTCTTCTATGTTTGTGCATTGGAAGTTAAAAAAAAATTCATTTCATGGAATTTGAACAAGTTTTCAGCTAACTACACGCATTTAGATCAAATGAGTGTTATAAGGGTTGTGAATTATACACATAAGTGCATAACATGACAGAACTGAACGTGTGATTTTCATGACACACTTGAAATGGTTCAACTCTTTGCTTCGAAGCAGCACCGACAGGTTGGTTGGTCGTGTTCCCATGTCCAAGTGGTATCATAAAGCTGAGTTCCCCGTTAGCCTCAAACCACCAAGACCTAACCAAACCCTTAGGAAGCACCTTGAATGCAACAGGCACACCAAAGTGCTTCTACTCTTCAGATCCTTCTTAAGGAAGAGACCCACTTTCAGCGCCATTGACAGCTTTTCTCTGCTTTATGCCCTCAAAGCCTGCAACAACAAGCACTCCTCCACCCAAGGAAAACAACTGCATACCCTCATAGTAAAACTTGGGTACCAAGCCATAGTTCAACTCCAGACATCCCTTTTAAAAGTCTACGCCCACAGTGGCTACCTGATTGATGCGCACCAAGTGTTCGTTCAAATACCCTCTAAGAATATCATATGCTGGACCTCTTTGATTTCTGCCTATGTTGACAACCACAAGCCTGGGACAGCTTTGCAATTGTTCAGGGAGATGCAGAGGAACAATGTGGAACCTGATCAAGTCACTGTGACTGTTGCCCTCTCTGCCTGTGCTGAGACCGGGGCACTGGAAATGGGTGAGCGGATTCACGCTTTTGTGAGGCGTAACCAAGGGCTGAACAGAGATTTGTGTTTGGATAATGCTCTTATAAACATGTATGCGAAATGTGGGGATGTTGTGGCGGCTAGGAAGGTGTTTGATGGCATGAGAAACAAAGATGTCACAACTTGGACTTCCATGATCGTGGGGCATGCAGTCCATGGGCAGGCATGTGAGGCTCTTCAACTTTTTTCAGAAATGAGCACAAGTAGGGACAAGGGAGATTCTGTCATGACCCCAAATGACGTAACGTTCATTGGAGTTTTAATGGCTTGCAGCCATGCTGGGTTGGTTGAGGAAGGGAAGTGGCATTTCAGAAGCATGAGTGAAGTTTATGGTATAGAGCCCAGGGAGGCTCACTTTGGCTGTATGATGGATCTTTTATGCAGAGGTGGGCATCTGAGAGAAGCTCATGACTTCATTATGAAGATGGCAATGCCGCCAAATGTGATTGTCTGGCGAACCTTGTTGGGGGCTTGCAGTGTTCAAGGTGAACTAGAACTAGCTGCCGAAGTTAGGCACAAACTACTCAAGTTGGATCCTGATTATGTAGGTGACAGTGTTGCTATGTCTAATATTTATGCAAATAAAGGCTTGTGGAACAAGAAGATATCTGTGAGGAATCAGATAAAACAGTCAAGAGCTCCTGGTTGTAGCTCCATTGAGGTGGAAAGTGGGGTTGGTGAATTTCTGATCGTTGATGGTGATCATCCTTTATGACAGATAAGTGATTATGTTCCCTGGAAGCTTATGGTTACTTTCCAAGTTCATTGCAGCCTATTAAGCACCAATAAAAGGTAGCTTAAATATATGCAAGCAAATTCCGCAAAGCTGTTTAGTTTGTTTTCTTTTCGGCTCCTAGTTCAACTATTGTTACTGTAGGTAAAAACAGACTAGAAAGAAACTAGACATTCCAACAATAGAAGTGGTAAGAACTTATATATGACAAACATAGCCAATTCAAGATTCAACAGTGAAGTTTAGTACAGGGATAAAAATGAGAGTTAAGAATTCACGAATGAGTTTTCCCAATGATATTTATTGACCCATGAGTGGTTTTATAGCAACTGCTATCAGTATGTATGATTGATCAAAGAAAGGAAAATTAGAAAGAGCATTTATCTCTCTTTAACTAACTCGACCCCCTCATTACCTATGGGTTGTTTTGTAATAATGGATCTAACTAATCTTAGGCATTCGGGTATACAAGGGGTTTAGGGGCTTTTGGAATTGGGTTTCTATCAATTCCACCTCCTATAAATTTTGTCGTGTCCTCAAGAGAAAAAGGTAGGAAACCTCTCCTTGATTCCCTTTGCTTCTTCCCAAGTAGCCTCTTCGATTGATTGAGTAGTCCAAAGATTTGTATCTTAAACCTATATGTCAGGAAGCATTGTGATTTGTACTTATTTTCCTTGATGAGATTTCTTGAGCTCGGATACATGGAATACAGGATGAACTTTGAATGCTTCTGGAAATTGTAGCTTATATTATACGCTACCTCCCTTATATGGGTTACAATTTAGAAAGGACAAAATAGCGTAGAGACAATTTTGGATTGATCCACTTAGCTATAGTATCTAGTTTATGTGCCTCAATCACGGACAACATATGTCACTTGTTTGTGACGCGAATTCGCATGTTCTTCATGATTTGCTGAGCTATTTGATGACACTTCAACTCACTAAAGGCCTCATCTCTGTCAACTAAAATACACACCCCTAACTAGGTTTCCCCATTCAAATACCTTATGACAGTTGGTGGAGGCCTACCACACTCTTTCAAATGGGGTTTCTCCAACCGTTGTGTAAGATGTATTATACCAAAATTAGCTCATGTCAACAAAGAAAAAACACTGTTTAGGTTGCTCAGGAGAAAAAATAATAAGTTTTTGGAATATTATCTCTGTTTAGTCATCCGTTTGAGAATAGTAGGAGGTACTTATGTGCAACAATGTTCCTTGAATGCAAAATAGTTCCTCCCAAAACCTTCTCAAGAAAGCGGGTCACAGTTACTAATGTGAGATTTATGGAATCCATGCAATTTAATGACTTCTAGGGCAAATCTTTCCACGAAAGTTTGGCAGTAAATGGGTGTTTAAAGGCGATAAAATGGACATATTTAGATAATCGATCAACTACTACCATTATAACTTCATATCCATGTGACTTTGGAAGCCTCAGGATAGAGTCTATTGAAATATCTTTCCAAATTTTCTCTAGGATTGGAATTGGCAGTAAGAGTCCATTTGGGGACAATGTTTGCTACGTGCCACTGACGTATATAACACCCACAAAAAAAAATCCTTAACACTTTTCTTCATTCCCTTTCAATAAAAGTTTCCAACCAACCTCTTGCATGTTTATGTGAACCCGGAGTGGCCTCCCATGGGTTGGAATGAAACTCTTGTAATCATTTAGGAATCAACAATGAACTTTTAGTTAATAACAACTTCCCTTCTTCATAGAAAAATTTTGTAATTGAATCAAATCTGGTTATGTTTGTATTTCCTCCTTCAACTTGGAAAAATCCAACCAGCATGGATTCATACACGTCGTTCGTAATTCAATGGTACAATATCTTCTTAATGAGGTATATTTTGCAACTTTATTTTCGCGACCAAGTTTATATAAGACATCAAAGTAGTACTCCAAAAGCTTAGATAACCAATATTGTTGGTATGTAGTGGTAATTCTCTGATAGAGTAAATGCTTGAAGCTCCTATGATCAGTAAACAACTTGAAACTTCTTCCCATGAGGTAGTACCTCCAATGTTGAACAAGCAACACTAGTGCCGAAATCTCCTTTCTACATATACATTTAGATAAAGTTCCTTGTGAAAGAGCCTTGCCAAAGTGTGTTATGGGTCTTTGTCATAAGGACTACACCTATTCCATAACGAGAAGCTTCACATTCAACCAAGAGCTCCTTAGTGAAATCTGGCATAGCCAATACTAGAAAAGAAGTTAAACAAGCTTTGAGATAATGAAAGGAAAGTTGGACCTTCTTGCCGTGTGAAACCCATTTTTTTATAGCAAAATCTTCTTGCACGCCATCATTTTTGACTTGCAACCCATCAGGAATGATGAACTGACTAAAATACCCTTTGTGTTTATAATTAAACAGCTTCCTTTTGGAAAACATCTTGCGGAATGTAAATTTTACATTTTGGAATGTCTTCCAAAAACAAGTTCCAGAAAATATTTTTCAAAATATAAAATTTACGTTCTGGAACATATTTTCTGAAAATAAATTTCAAAAAACATATTTTGGAACTAAAATTTGTTTTAGAAAATGTTTTCCAAAACCTATTTATGGAAAACACCCCTCATGGATTTGAAATAAAATATCAAGAATATTTTTTATATTTTTGAAATTGATGGAGTATAGGTAAAAAAATGATGGAGTGCAAGAAGTTTTTGCCTTTTTTTTTAATCTGATTTGTTATGGGATGAGATAGTTTTTCATTGGACTTTTGCTTCTTGCACTAGCATCCAGTGTTATCTATATCAGATAATGAAAAATATCGAGAAACTCAAAAAAAATTTTAAGAAATTATATCAGAAATCATAACGGGGTTGTGATAAAAACATTGTAATGGAAAGAAATACAATATATATATATATATATATATATATATATATATATATATATATATATATATATATATATATATATAGAGAGAGAGAGAGAGAGAGAGAGAGAGATAACTTTTAAAAAATAGAAATATAATTATTGTGATGCAAAAATAACGAACGAGACAATAATAATTGATAATAATATTATGTCTAGAAATTCAAATAACAATAATATTAAATCAAAACATAACAAATTTCAAGTTCAAAACTTAAAAAAATATATAAAATGTATTAAATTTTTAATTATTTGATTTTTTTTCAATCACAACATAATTGTCTTTAATATTATTTAATGGAGCATATCCTTTCTCCTCTTCTGTCTTGTTAAAATTAAGTAATTTTTCAAACTCCAAATCATAGTTATCATCTAATTTATTCTCAACTCCAATTTCAAAACTCAAAAGATAATGAATGCATGGAGTATATTTAATGCATCTTCTACATTCAAACTGATCACACACATACAAAAGATGTTCAAATAAGCTAAAGTTGCTCAACAATTAGAAAAACATAAAACATTTACAATGACTTATATAAAGAAGTTCAACAAGAACGAAAACAAGAACGGTTTGATTTGCAAAGTGTTGAAACATTGTTGAAATTTTCTAAGTCCTGGAAAACCTTTGTAAGAACACTGTTGTGTTTGTTACAAAACTAATAGAGTTCTTAAACCTGATACATATCGTAAGACATTATTCTTTATAAGGAGCAAATACTTGTGATCTTTTATATCAAATCTTAGACAAATCTTTGTGTGAGCCAAGAGTGGTTGTGTTTAAAATAATTCTTAGTGAGTTAGCTATAAATGGCTACATTCCAAAATAATACTAGTATTTTTGATATTTTTAATAATGAACAATGAGTAACTCCGTGTTCCTAATGAACTTTGTAGGAGTAACTAAGTTCATAAAGAATAGTTATTTATAACTTGTAGTAGTGGTCTATACAATAAAACTCAATTAATTATTTGAGAATTGGACATGCACTATAAAATAAACTAGTATAAAAATTTGAAAATGTATTACTATTTCCTTCATCTTGTTAAAATTACATGTTATTAAATTTATATTAACTTAATAAAGAGAGTTTTTCAAACTAAGTTTTTGAAGATCTTTATTTAACAAATCGTTTGTCAAGTTTTATAGTAGATATCACCATTACAATTGGTAGTTATTGACAAAGTACTAAAATTCATAAAATTCTTTAATGTAAAAACAAAATGGATCAAAATTAAGTATAATACAAAATTCGAGAAAAAGTAATAAAATAGAGAAAAAAAATATAACTGAACATTTATATATAATTTATGATCACATGATTGTATATTTTTTCTTTATATATATATAAGTGATAAAGAAGATTTGTTATTGTAATGTTTATTTAAAAAAATATTTTTTTACCTTTAATTATAATTTAAAATCAGAAAACCTTGTTTCAGTAACTAACCTTTATACTATATTTTACTATTCCAATTATACGTAAAATTTCCCAACCTTAATATCCCTGTCAACGCACAAGTGCAAAAAAATTAAATAAACCGAAAACAGGCACTTGGTAATACTATGTGAAAAAAGACAAACTACCACATTCACAAATAAATAATTCTATATTTTACTGTATATTTTATAATAATACGTATATATCTTTTTAAAAATATATAAAATTAAATTGAAATAAGGTTGGAGTAGTATCTCCTCCCTATATTTACAATTTAGTTTTTGGATTATAATTAATTTTGAATCTAGTAAAAATATTTATACTACAAATGACGCTTTGTTTATTTATTTTTATAAAATAGGAGTGAAAATAAAGAGTCAAAACTTGTGTTGTGGCATGATGAGTGGTGTTATGGTTATGGAAGGGATCTGGAAGTGGAAAGTGGTGTAAGAGTAACTAACAGAAGACAGCACCGCGTTTGGGTGTGAGGGAAGAAGCAGATGAAGAGGCACTGGCGCAACACCAGTCACGACGAAGAAACCCTCCCAGGTTCCGATTCCGACACGCGCTCCAACCGGAAATTCCCTCTCACGCGCCTCATGGCCCTCTTTCTCTTTTCTCTGTTCCTCTTCTCCCTCACATTCCTTCTCCCACACCCTCCCATCCAATCATCTCCAACCGCAAAAGCTCTGCTCCAACTCAAACAAACTCAACAAGGTTTCTTCTTCTTCTTCTTCGTCTTCTACACTTTATGATTTGATCTTCGTGTCTCTTTTAACTTGGTTGACACGTATGCAATTTAGATCTTACTATTACGCGTCATTTGTTTTCGTTTTGTGTAATGTGATGCATCCCCGGGGAATATGTCACTGCTATGTTGGATTTGTTACTGATGAATCACAACCTTTTTTATAAGTCTTTTCTGGTTTTCTCTAGATTTTTGTTTCGTATTATGTTTGCAGTGCAAAAGCCAATGATTGTTGGAGATCCAACGTTCACTGTTGATAAGGCTAGAATACTGTACGTAAATAGGGACAACTGTCGACTTGTGACTTAACTTTTCGAAACGACTTGTGACTTAGCTTGTGGAATTGAGTTAGGTATAAACTCAAAATTTTAAGATGGCATCTAAGCCTATTGTATCATCTTTTAATATTTTGTCTTGGGAATTTCGTGTTATTGATGTTCTGTTCTTGACATTGACATGAAGTAGTGTTGCTGATCTCATATTACGATAAAATTTATTGGACTGAGTTAGAATCAAACTCAAAATTTTAAGAAAGAAGTCATGAATACGACGAGGGAGAGAACTTGATGTTTTCCATATATTTTTGTGGTTTTGTAAATGAATGAACTGATTTTCCCTGAGAATTTAGTTTTTAGGTGAGTTCAAAAGCATTTTGTGATTCATGTACCTGATTTAACCTAGAGGGATATGACTTTGGTTGTTGTTGCTAATATTGTAGTGACCTGATTTTCCCATTTCCAGTTTTTGAGATGTTTGATTTTCTTCTTATGTACATGGATGAACATTGTGGCTTAATAATGGAATTCTTCTTCTTTGACTTGTAGGTGACGTCTCTGGTTCTGGTGAGTTGCAAAAGGATAAACTACTTGGTGGCCTTATAGCAGGTGGTTTCGATGAAAAATCTTGTTTCAGCAGGTACCATTCTGCCACATATGGCAAAGGACTATCAGGAAATCCTTCACCTTACCTTATTTCTAGTTTGAGAAAATATGAAGCTCTTCACAAGGAATGTGGACCTTACACTGAATCCTATAATAAAACGGTGAAAGATCTCAGGTCTGGTCATGTAAGTGATTCCCCCGCGTGTAAATATGTGGTATGGATTTCGTATAGTGGGCTAGGGAATAGGATATTGACCTTAGCTTCTGCATTTCTATACGCCCTCCTCACGAATCGTGTTCTATTGGTTGATCCTGGAGTTGATATGGTAGATCTTTTTTGTGAACCGTTTCCACATGGTTCCTGGTTTCTCCCTCCTGATTTCCCTCTCAACAGTCATTTTTCCAAATTGGATCAGAACTCTGATCAATGTTATGGGAAAATGCTGAAAAATAAAGCAACTACAGAATCCACGGTGCCCTCTTTTGTCTATCTTCATCTAGCACATGACTATGATGATCAAGACAAACTTTTCTTCTGTGATGAAGACCAAACTTATCTTCAGAAAGTACCATGGTTAGTTGTGAGAACCGATAATTACTTTGTCCCATCTCTATTCTTGATGCCATCGTTTGAGCAGCAACTGAGTGATCTCTTTCCGAACAAGGAAACAATTTTTCATTTCTTGGGTAGATATCTTTTCCACCCCACTAACCAAGTATGGGGACTTGTTAGTAGATACTATCAAGCTTATTTAGCTAATGCTGATGAAAGAGTAGGCATCCAGATAAGAGTGTTTGACACTGGAACTGGTCCATTTCAACATGTGTTGGATCAGATCTTAGCTTGCACCATGAAGGAGAATCTTTTGCCTGATGTTAATCGAAAGGGTGATATTGTTAAGTCATCAGGAAAGCCAAAGTCAAAAGCTGTGCTGATGACATCATTGAGCTCTGGCTATTTTGAGAAAGTGAGAGACATGTATTGGGAACATCCTACTGCGACAGGAGAAGTTGTTGGCATTTACCAGCCAAGCCATGAAGGGTATCAACAAACAGAGAAGAAGATGCACAACCAAAAAGCTTGGGCAGAAATGTACTTATTGAGCTTGACCGACGTGTTGGTCACGAGCTCGTGGTCTACTTTCGGCTATGTGGCGCAGGGGCTTGGAGGTTTGAAACCATGGATACTGTACAAACCAGAGAATGGAACAGCCCCTGATCCTGCTTGTCAACGTGCCATGTCAATGGAGCCATGCTTCCATGCTCCTCCCTTCTATGATTGTAAGGCTAAGAGAGGAACTGATACTGGTGCACTTGTTCCACATGTACGCCACTGTGAGGATATGAGCTGGGGTCTTAAGCTTGTAGACAGTGATAGTTGGCAATAACTAGCTACGGTCGTGAATGCCATCATCACTGGCATAAGTCATCAAGTTTTGCAAATTTTGTTGTACGATAGAATTGGTTATTGGTTTTAAATTTGTATTGTTTCCTATAGAAACCATGAAATAGAAAATTTTTTCTCCGTCCTTACTATGTTTCGGTTGAGTGTACAATATATTAGCATCTATGGGAATAACAGGTAGCATTGGACTTGTGTATATTTAGATGCACTTACGTAGAGTACTGATTTAGGTGTGAAATATTAACTTCTTCTGTCGATGGTTAGTTTTCCTTCGAGAATGTAACTGCTCATCTTTAATTGAGTTTCTTCTCTTAATTACATTTCTTTACATCTAATTGCGGTTAGGATCAACCTAAGTGGTAAAAACTAATCATATTCTCAATTACCGTTTAAGAAAGTTCGACTTAAACACAAATTCAATATAGATCAGACTAACCATAAAGTTATTTATTTTTTCTTGACATATAACTTTGATTAAATAAAAAAAAAAAATCGTTTTCATATTCTTCATCGAACCTATCTACATAGTTTTTGAGCATACAAATTGTGATTAAATTCGATAATTTTGTTATCATACCTGTCAATACATTAAATTCGTTCAATAAATGGAATCTCTGTCATAAATTATATTTTCTATTTAACTATATAAACTGTAAATGGTTTTAACATTAATGTATATGATGTATATATTTGATTGAATTGATTAATGATACGTTAGATTTGCTTGTATAAGTCACACACCTATGGCAATATATTGACTCTTAGCGAATGGTATGTTTTAAGTGTAGACACATAAGATTAATAGAGATATCCTATTTTGAGTGAGGGTCTATATCGCATTCCCTCCTTCATTTCACCCTTAACCTGTATCTGTGAGACTGCCAAAATCTTATCCTGCGGGTAGTTACCCCATATGGCGGTCATATAAATCTTTCTCAAAGATGAATTTGGGGGTCTACATGATTGGTACTAAAGCAGTAATACGTCACAGAAGAGGTAAAACCATCCACATTCACATATATTCTCTGAATGATCAAGTATTAGAAAGCAAAATCAGTACACATACTAGAAACTGTGGGTTCTGTTCTCAACCACAATCTCAAAAGGAGAGGAAGCAGATAATTTTATCAGAAAATTAAGTACTCTGACGCCCATGTAGTTCACTTTCGTTCTTAATCAAGGATCAGTTCTTTCTTCCTTCACTTAAGATAATATGGTAGCCATGCCTGCAACATCATCCAAGTAAACATTAGCAAGTCTGGCTAAATAGTGAAGAGAAGGGGCACAGTTGCTAATCAGGATAATTAAAGGTAGAGTGCAAGAGAATACGTTGATTTGAAAGGAGCACTAGTTTCCCCAACAGGTGTGCCGAAGGCAACATCCTGAAATGGCCCAGCCATCTTTCCTCGGGGAAACCATCCAAGGTCTCCACCCTTCTTTCCCGAAGGACATTCAGAATACTCTTGAGCTACCTGTGAAGTAAGCAAAATATTATTTTTGATAATTGACTAAAATATTTTGCTCTAGATTAAATTTCAAATGAACAGATTCGTATTTATACTTTTCAATGTACAGACATTCACCAAACTTCACATCAGTAACAACAGATAGTGGGGTGCAGAAAACAATTCTGTTATTTAACTAAGCTCCCTTATGAACAGAAAACCAAAATAAGGATTTAAAAATGAAACAAGAACAAAAACTATGACCTCCAAAAGAAAAATACCTTTGCAAACTCAGCTGGCGGGACCTTATCTCCGTTGCTGAGCCAACCATCCTGCAGCTTCTTGTAGGCTTCATTGATCTTACCTTGTTTCTCACATAAGATATGCCTAGCTAAACGAAATAACAAGCCAAAATAGAAATCATTGTAAAACAAACTATGAAAAGAACTAATCATGGATACAATGGAATCCAGAGATAGGAAATTTTTCTACCTTTTACGTAAGTGCAAGTACCGAGCCCATCTCCACCTTTCCCCGCTTTTCCTTTGCCCTTAGAAGCATTCTCATCACTTGTTGCAGCCTGCTTCCCCTTCCCCTTCCCCTTCGCGGAAGACTCCTTTGGCTTAGAGTCTTTTCCCATATTTATCACAACTTAATAATTTCCACTGAATAAGCAGACCAAACATTTGAAGATTGCAAATGTAAACCAGTAAGAGTCAAATAACAAAGGGATACTAACTATAAACAGCTTAACACAACTATAATAAAAGCAAATAAAGTGCAGTAATGCATATAACTCTAGAAACTTCAACAGAAATACAGAATGGTACATATGCTTAATGGATTTTCGTGTTGGAGATAAAAGTAAATAAAATATCTAGAAGAGGGCATAGAAAATCCAAACTACCCACAAAAGAAGAAATGACACAAGAGAAGAGAATAATAGGTGGCCATAAAAACAAGCAACTGCTCTCAGTCTCCCAATTAAAAAGAAAACAAAAAGGAAAAAGAGAATTCATCTACTCCACCCAACATTGACTCCTAGGAAACAACTCCAATCTATCTGACAGAGAAGCACAGGTGAAGGATTCTGAACAAAAATACAGCAATTGACCTTCTTCTGTTCATGAAGAGCATATCTAAATAAACCAATTAAAATGAGCTCATAGTCACAAAATTTTCAGCCTTTCTTCTAATATACAGAAATCAAATTCAAAAGCTCAAGACAAACCCATTGCTCCTAACAACAGGCTTAACAAAAATGAATCTATGCTTTTATAACTATCAAAATAACATACCCAGGCAACACGCTAAGGCTGTGAGAAGCAAAAACAGTTAAAATCGTTTAACGAAGGTTGGCTAAAGGCTCTCAAGACTTTTGGTACAGGGAAAAAGAAAGACACAGACAATTAAAGTTTGAAACAAACAAAAGGGTTCAGGTGTATGAAACAATTAATACATAAAAAACCATAATCCGAACCAAACAATGAGCATAAGCCATGTGATTGAATCAAGGGCAATATGGAAACGGAAATTGATGTTGCGTTTCGTACAAATGAAATAGAAAAAATACCGAAGTCGGAGACTGAAAAGTTATGAAGGGCGATGAAGGATGGTAACGAGTCACCACAGTGGCAGTGGAGAAATGAGAATCTCTTCCCATTTCGCTTTTTCGTTTTTACGCTATTTACTTGCACGCATTGGGCCAGTTCAAAAACACATGCATGTTTTGGGCTACTTCCTGCAACCAATATTTTTCTCCTGCACCCCTCATTGTTTTAAAAATACTCATTTTTTATAACTCCTTCAACCTCCACAGGCTCCATTTCCCATGCAAACTCTTGTTTTTAGAACAGTTATCTCGAGAAGGGATGGAATAAACCTTAAATTCTTTTCACAACGAAAAATACGTATACAGTTGATCGTGTAATAGATTATTGTTATTGTCTAATAGAAACTTTTGTATAAGATAAATTGGCTAACATGAGTAAGAATACATATGCTTAAGATTCTAATAGATTATTGTTATTGCTTGGTAAAAACTTTTTTATAAGATAAATTAGCTAACCATGACTAAGAATAGAGTTTTCATTAGTCAACATATTTAATAAAAGAGTAATTTTAATTTCTTTGAGATTAAAAACTCGTTTCTAAATACGAAGAAAGCTATGTTCGATGAAAGGTTGCATGAAAAACTTTTTAGATATAGTATAACTTTTTAGATATAGTATAAAAGGATTTGTGAAAATAAGCTAAAAACAATAAAAGAGTGTTGAATTATGTTTTGTTCAAAAAATTTGAACAATACACTATCAAGCAAGTTTATTAAGAATTGTTTATGCTAAAGAGTTATTAAATATAACTTTAACAAGATAAATGAGCTATCTAATTTTTTTTTAGACACTACTCCTCTTCATATCATTTGTAGATAAACAATATAATATAGAAAGATTAAACATAAAATGGTTTATTCTTGATGTTTTTATATTGATTCATCTAGAAACTGTAAATTATGTATAATTCTGGATGAACTTGATCAAGTTTCACTAATTAGACTAAAAATACAAATATACAAATGAATATTTTTTGACTTCAATTATCATGGTTAAAACAATATTATTATTATTTGGATAGGTAGTTGCACCTAACTAGAAACCTAAATATTTTTTGAAATGCAACTGCATGTTACTAAAAATTCAAGTATTATTTGAAAACATAGTCATTTATTGCTAAAATTTCAAATATTATTTGAAATGCAATCACTCATAACTAAAACTTGAGTATTAATTCCCGCTAAAACCTGAATATTATTTAAAACGTTAACATTCTTAACTATAACACTTTTGATTACAAAAGAGTGTGATCCAAATATCACTTGATTACTAACTAAAAAAAGGTGTTAATACTAAGACAAATATAAAATAGGATTCACTCTTTTAGGTAGTTGATAAGCACAAACAATGTATTTTAGAAAGCTTTATGACACAAAGATTTTTGTTTAGAGTTTAACATCATGCATTAATGTTATTGTTCTTAACATTTCTACATTTTGAATTCTTCTATACATAGATTTGAAGAAATTAATCACTACAAATTCTTTTTTACTCACTCAAAAACTTTAAAGAAAGTCTTCTTTTTTAGCTTATATGTATCAAAGCATAAATATAAAAATGCATTAAATTTTTTATATGCAACATTAAATATTTATCTCATCTTCAAACAACATCTTGATAGTTGACTTAATTTATCATACCTAAGTCTGCAAGGTTTCACCCAAACTAAAGTTAAATAAAGATGTGTCATAATAGTTGTGGGTTCATATTAACTTTAGTACATTAGACATTATTGATATACACCTAAAATGGAAGCATTTTCTAGAGTACAATAAAATAAACATTTAAAGATATTTTAAATTTACATGGTAAGTTTAACAACATGTTTTTATTTGATAAAGACTTCTCTTGTTAAAATAAAACAAAACAAATATTATAAGATAATATTATCTCTATTAAACAAAATAAAGATTATAAATATCATTGCATCTATTAAATAAAATACTTGTGTTTTGTGACATCTATTATTTAGAAAGATTATGTCTATCATAAAAATATATTTATGATTATTCTTTTGTTGTTGTAAAAACAGTTAATACAAATTAATAAGGTCCCTAATTGGATTTTACTTTAACAAATACTCCTTAAGTGAATCTAACTTCAATAAATAAAGAATACTAGGATGCCTTCCTCCTGAAGCTTGAAAGGTCATAGTAAACAATATAGCTTTTACAGCAATATGTTCTTATAATTTAAGTTATTTCACAACATTATTATTATTATTATTATTATTTATTTTTATGTAACTTAGCAACATTTTTTTCAAAATATTTATGTATGTGATCGTTGTAAGTAACCTCAACTCCTCCTTCATTGATTCCGAGCTTATCTGTGATAAGATATTTCATTTCAAAATTATTGTGTTTGGTGATACAATATTATACTTAGAGTACATAAATGAGTATATAAATTTGTATAATTGTATTTAATAAACACATATATTTGCTTAATGTGTCAATCATCTTCAACATTTTTTTTTGATCGTTGTAACTAACATGAACTCCTCCTTCATTGATTTTGAGCTTACTTGTGATAAGATATTCCACTTCAAAATTATTATATTTGATGATACAATATTATCTACTTAGAGTACATAAATTTAGAATATATATATTTGTATAATTGCATTGGATAAACACAAATATTTGTTTAATGTGTCAATCATCCTCTTAAATAACTGTATATGAAACGTTTACAGTATAAAACACAGATATTTTAATCCTTAGTTGATTTGATTAATTCTTTGTATTTTACTTATAAAATAATTATATCTTATTGAACTATTAATACTTAGAAACCTAATCTTATTTATTATCTTACCAACATCTCCTTAAATAATGTCGAGTAAGACTAGGTCGGTCCAGTCCAAGCATTCTTAATAAATTTTGTTTAATTCATAATTTGAGTCAATAAATCAATCAGTTTTAAGTCAATTCATAGTCAAATCTTTTAAATAATTTTTAAATATATCTTCCGTTTATTATCATTAAAAATGACTTATATGTTATACACACGTTGACAAATGTGTTTTTACTAGTAAAAAAATTCTTAACAAAGAATTAATTTCATAAAATTAATAATATATTTATAGTGATAAATTAGTGGTAAAACTTCACAACGAAAAAATATTTGTATGTATTTTTTATTTAAAATACATTCATCAGATTCACACATATAAACCAGAATAAAGATCAAGTAAAGCTTAATTGTTTAGATTCGTGTTTGGTGGATTGTAAATCTTTACAAAAAAATATTTGTTTAAAAAATATTTTATTAAATTAAAAAGCGCACAATTGTGCTTTCAAAAGAAAAATGCATTATAATAATTTTTACATGTTTTTATTAGTAGAAATAAATTTTGATTGGTTAAAGTTAATATTTTTTTCATTGGATAAATTGATTATATGTATATATCATAGATTTTGTAATTTAAATTTTAGTAGATTTAAAGATAAATCTTTTAATATGCGAAACTGACTTTTATTTTTAAAATTGAAAAGATATTACAAACGTAGAAGATTTAAAAGAATATCATAAAATTAAAATTTTATTAAAAGGGTTCATATAAGTATAAATAGAGATAAATAACACAAAAGTAATATATATTTTATAATTAATTGATTTCAGTTCCATTCTAAATTTATTTTCTATTCATGTAGAAGATAAAATCTAATAAAAATTATTAATTATAAACTTATCTATTATTATTAGCAATTAATAATAAGGATTTTATTTTGTAACTACCTATATCTTTTTTCCAATTTTTTAATTTTTATATTTATTAATTAACTTTTTTGTTTTTATTATATGAAAAATAATCTATTAAAATTATTTTTTATTGTATAATTATAATCATACTTTTACAAATAAAATTTGAATAGTTTATCTCTATTTTTTTACATATTTTATTATATATATATTTTTATTTTGATGAAAATATATAATTATTTTTATTATATAATTATAATGTTAAAAAAATTAATAAGAATACTTTTACAATTATTTTTTGTGTATATCCTTTTTGAATAATTTTAATAATATTTTTAATTAATTTTTTTATAATAATGAATGTTTTAATTATATTGTTATAAAGTGTAGGCTGGGTTTTAGTCTGCTATTATTCTTTTAGTTTTTATTTTTCTCTTAAAATTTTGAATGTTTAAACTTCTACAAAAACTCATAGAACAATAAAGAAAACAGAAGAAGACTTTTAAAAGTAGACTCCTAGAATCTCAAGCACACTCAGAATCAGAACAAGCTTTGGCACTACACACTGAAAACTAAGAAACACGGCACTACCAAAGCAGTTTCCAAATCCCACACTCTGCAATCACAATTAAGATCCCAATCTCCTGATTCTGTAACCATGCCAAGGGTTTCTGCCAATCCTTCTCCCTCAAGCTTAGTCTCTATGGCTTCCACCGTCAGAGCCTACGCGCTCCCTATCATTCTGTTCGCCGGAGCCATGTTCTACCAACTCTTCATTATTCCCAATGCCTTCCCTCCTTCTCATTACGACGGTAATTCCTTCTTTATCTGTCTATTCATTTATTCAAACATTGATGTTTTACTTCTGTTTCTTTGGTGATTGCAGTTCTGCAAATTGAGAGATATAGTTCTGTTGATAAAGTGGAGGAGGCTTACGTCAAGCTTGAATCTAAATTGTAATTCATTCATGTCTCTTTTCATTATTTTGTGGAATGCTTTTAATTGTATTTTTGCATTTGAGGTTGATAGTGGATAGTCTAAATTTTAGGCAGACCTCTGTTTTTTTATTTTTTGCTAAAGGAATTTCAAGAAGCTAAAATAAGAGTGTTATTATAAAGTAACCTAAATGCACAATTGAACATTTGTTATGTGCATGGATTGAAATTGTGTTGTGATTACGGAGTATGCCTTTCCCATCCGCAATTTGAAACTCTGATTTATGTGTAAGGGCGGTGGATGACTGAATGAAAATGTATAAAGGGGATTTGTATTTACTGCCTGAATGATTTTGAACATTTAGTCTTAAAAAGTGTGTATGGTGCAAGATGAAGGGATTGATTACAGTTAAATGTTTGGTTTCTGTTTGTGCTGTTGGAGATGAGTAGTGGCTAGGTTAGTGCTCACTCTACTTAGCTTGGTTATTTTATTTTATTTTTTACATTTTTCTATCAAGTTTGTTTTTAGTCAGAGCACCTGAGATGAGTGGGATTAGATCTATTTTAAGTATTCGGAATCCATATACATATATATATATATATATATATATATATATATATATATATATATATTTATGTATGTATGTGTGTATTTGTGTATACGTATGTTTTTTAAAATTGGAGTTTTTATACTATGTAAAAAAAGTTCAATAGCTATAATAGGGTAGTTAAGATTCTTTTAGCAAAATTTCAAATAAAGAACCTTGATTTTGTTTTTTCATGTAGTTTGTTGAATAGGTTTTCTGGTATTAGTTTGTTGAGTGCGCTAAAACTTTTGTGAACATTCTATGTAACATGTTACCTAGCATGTTATTAATAATCTTATGACATTAGTTAAATTGTCTTTCAGGAATTCTGCGGAGGAAGCTTTTGATATTCACGAGTTTTTAAAGGTTAGTTGAGAGGTCATTTATCAGCTCTCTTATCTATCAGTCAAACTACTGTATGATGCACAAAATCCTCCTAAGGTGATAGTGACTTTGGTATTATGGTGTGCTTTAGTCCCACATCAACTAATATGGGAGGTTCGGTGGAGTATTAAGTGCTTGGTTCTTCCCCGTTAATAACTAGCTTTTGAGGGTGGATTCTTCAAGTACTTTGGTACTTATCATATGGCTTTAACACCCTGATATGATAAGGATCATTGCATTGGTTTAAACTTTGGCCAAATCTAGTTTTAACGTTTAAATTGGTTGTGTTGGCTTCATGATTCAATTTTTTTTCTTAGGACTAGTTTGATTCATATTCTATAAATTACACTTAATACTTCCAAAAAGAAACTGTTGAATTCATTTGAATGAATCCCATATTCTTGGTTTTAAGGCTACAAATCTGCTTAATCGGAGATCAACATCTACTGCCTTGATATTGGACTGCACCTTCCTTAATATGTTTTGGCAAACACTGTCTTGGAATGATGTGAAGAAAGGAAAGCTTTGTTTATATACGTGAGTTTCAAATGTATGGTTGAAGTTAGTCTAGTGTGAATTGGTGCATAGGAAAAACTAGGGCTTTTCTGTAAGATGAAGCCATTGTGATTGAATTCTATCTGCATATTTGATTGTCCTTGTTGGTATTGGTTTGTCGAGGGAGTTCCTTGGTGGAGGGAGATCCCTTGCAGGCAAATGATATTCAGACCAATGAAGTCTCTAAGTTTGATATCCTAATGTAACTTGTAGTTCAAGATTAAACACCATTCAGTTCTTCCCCTTTCAGGCAGTTGAACCTTACCATGCAATGTAACTCCTCTGAATAGATATGCCGAAAGCCTGAAACAGTTTTCTATTAAAAAAAGGTTGAAATAATAGAGACATAGGATAGAATAGCTCTGAATGAAATGGCACTAGAAACACACACACACCTCATTATACAATTTACAAGGATAAGTGTCTGGGTGCTATTTCCATGACCTTGTTTCCTATGAACACTGTTGCAAAGCATTCTTAATTGCAGGGAGCAGTAGCCCACCATACGCATTTAATTATGTCCTCAAAGGTTGTGGTTTAGTTCTATATTGACTAAAAATATGATTTATATAGAGCTCTAATTAAGGCAGCCAATTTTTAAGATAGTATAAGAGCTTATCCTAGATCCATTATTTGGTCACCTGAATTTGCCACATTCCAAGCTGGTAGTCCTAAGCATAAGGGGGACTGTTGCTCCAAATTGTAAAGAAAGCTTGTAAGGAGCAATTGAAAATAGGGCGAAACTAAGAATTCTGAAAGGTAAATCTGAAAAGTGTCTTAAAAAATTGAAAACTAGATGCTTAGTGACTGTACAAACTCCTATATATAATGTACAGTACTACTAAAGTCATACAATTACCATGGAGAAAGCCCAATTAGTTTTGAGTTATTGGTAGCCTCCCCACAGTTGAGTTATTGGTAAGCCCAATATGTACTGGGTAGAGGAAAGAGGGCTCTAACACTCTTATTGGTAGGCTCCCTACAGTCACAAGGGCTAAGAATATTTGAGTGCTGGCAACAAATGTGATTCAAATAAGTATCTCTGGTTAGAATGAACAATAATTTGAGTTAAGTCCTAATTCAGAGAAAAACTAAATCATTTAACTTGTGATACATGAACTGCATGTGATTATTGGTGTGCTGTGTAACTATTATGAAATTAATATGCATAAACTGTTTTGGATATTATAACTCACAAACATGTTATGAAAAGGCGAGTTTGCATTCATGAAATGGGCCTGTCGTACTCTTATTTATAAATTGCTATTTCTTTTTCCTACCATATGCCCTGGTACTTTAATATGGTTTTGTGTATTACACATGCTTTTTGTTTGTTTGCTGTCCACTACGACACTAGTATTGTGGATTTACTATGGTTTTGTTTATGCATTTGCATTGAACCATGCTTTACAGATTCGATATGCTTATGAGTTGCTGACAAATCCTTTATGGAAAAGAGACTATGACATATTTGGTATTGATGAACAACTTGTGAGTACGCTTTTTCATCTTTTTAAACTCGTCTGTTTGTAAGCTCTCTCTTGTAAAATGTTCGTATCATCCCTCATTACTATCATCTCCAAATGCTTTAATTAAATGATATAATTTTACAATGGTAGCATATTGTTGAGAGTGCCAGCAAGCGTTATGCAGGGAAACATATTTCAGAATTGGACTTCCCTTTACTACAGGCCCAATCTGGTTAGCCAAAACATTCATTACATGTGATAGGAATTTTATTTGAAGTTTTTCAATGGATGTGTGACATGGAAATTCTTTTATTGATAAAAAATTTTTATCTCTTAGGATTTGTGGATCATTCTTCTAAAGTCATTACAGCCAGTGACTTCCAGTATATATTTCCAGATGTTAAGCCATGGCTGATTCAGGTACATAGGCTGATATATTGTGACAAATGTGATCACAGTCTAACTTTCACGCTAAATTATTGTTGTTATTTTTAATTCATATTTTTACTTTATGTAACTATTTTAACTGTACTTTGCCACTATTGATCTCCATAACTATTGAATGAAATCAAAACTATTTTCAGTTAAATTATATTTAGTTGAATGAAAATCTAAGTTTCTAAAACTGTATTGACTATTAAATATTGTACTTCTCTGTTTATTTTTCCTGATGCCTTGAACATTGATTTCTACACTTTCATCAGAGTATTTCACCAAATGATCCTAAAGTTTTGGATGAAATCAATTATCCCTATTTACAGTAACTTGGCAAAATAATAATGAAAGATTATATCTGATTATAATTATTAGAAAGTGAGTTTAGGTCTAACTTAACTTACAAAACCATGTTTTTAGTTAAGAATAATTCATGAGTTAAACAAAAGTAACATAAATCATGCTTCCTTAGAAAGAGTATTCTTTGCAGCCTTGACAGTCATTTTCTCTGTTTCAATATCTGACACAATGACATCAATTTTAGCTTCAGTGAGTATAGCCACAACCTAGCAAGAACACTGCTTGCATAACACACTAAACAGAAAGTCATGTCTCCTTAAGAGGGGCTTTTCTAGCAGCCTTTGCTGCTCCTTTCTCCACTTCAATATTAGCAACAATATCATCAATTTCAGCTTCCTCCAGTTGTTGCAGGTCATACTCCTTCATCATTGCAACAACTTCTATGTTCTTCCCTACACTCTCTACATCTTCAGGCAATGCATGAATAGCTAATTTCACAATCTCCTTCCCAAAGTTCCATGTGCCTGGTGGGTCTGTTTGGTATAGTGAGGGTGTGCTAGTTTAGGCATCAACCCCAACAATGAGAGTGGAAAGTATAGTGAGGAAGTGCTAGTGTATGGATCAAACCCAACAATGACGGTGGAAAGCCCAAAGGGGTGCACACCACCACTCTGCTTGTACTTCTAAGTAAGTTCCACAATGTAGCAAGTGATTTACGCAATGGTGATGGGATCCTCAACCTTACAAGTTTCTGTAATGAGAGATATATAAGTAGGTACAAATCTTATCTTACAAGTCAATTTTATAGGGATGGGTTAATCTTAAACCACCGTTTGTTTCTTATCTTTCTTTTTTTTCCAAGAGATCATGTTCCCACCAGTGAGAACACAGTAGCCTATCATGAATCATCTTCACTAGCATTTCCTTCCCATTCCACCTTGGATGTTAGCATGATCCGTATCCATCAATGTATCTTAGGATCTGAAAAGCTGCATTCCTATGGCTATTACATGCTGAATTGAGAAATTGATTGAAGCCTAATATGAAACATAATGTTCTGACTAGTCGTTACGAGATAATTTAACTTCCTATTGTAATATAATAGCAATGTATTCACTGCATGTATCTGTGCCTTAGTCCTTCTGATTTAGCCCAGCTTAGTGGCACGCCTGTGCGGAGAGTAGATTGCATGCTTTTTAGTCCTATGAAAAGTAGACCAAAAAGGACACTTAGGAGACATGTTGTTAAGGGGATCTCGTGGTAAACAATATCTTTGGAGATTTGATCTTTAATTGAGCCAAATGGTGTTGGCGTTATCCATGTAACCCGCTTCACCTAGTGGATAGGGCTCTTGTCGTATTAAATAATAATAGATTAGAGTCATGCCTTGCCTAAATGAATGAACCGAAATGGCTTGTCTCATTGAAGTGGCTGCACCTTAATCTAGAGGTGCTGACTCCTTCTGTTCCCTCATTTCAGCAACTTAACCATCCCTTCTTGTACCTTTTGTTATACTGCTTCAGACATAGGAATTGGGAATGTTAGGTGAACTTTCAATATAATGCTTTTTATTTTTTGATAATATTGGAACATTATTTCACCAAAAGAAATGTAGCGGTATTTGTGAGACTATAACTATATGTTGGTAAATTATTTGCTTTTAATCATGTTATTTGAGGACTTGGAAAATGAGTCATATTTAATCACATTTTGTAAATTGGAAAGATATTCATCCGTTTTATTCACTTTTTAGTAACATGATACCTCTTGAAAGATATATTTGATTGATCTTTCTTGTAAAGATTGTATATCAACATTCTTGCCTGCTTCCATAATCTTTATCTATTTGATTCTTTAAAAAAATTAACTTAAATTAGTTGCTGGATGTATTTGTATCAGTTGTTTTCATCTGGGAGTGAAAATTGTGCTCAATTTTCGAAGTCCTGGCAGAAAATTGGTACGTTATTTACACTTAATTTCTGGCATAATTTTTTTCTTTACGCATGTCATATATTGCTGTAGAAATGTTATCCTTGTCTGCTTAATAGCATTTAATTTTCATGACTTAGTTAGGGTTTGAATGATATTGCTAGAAAAGGGAGAGAAATTTCCTTATAACAGTAAATTTAAGTTATATGAGAAATATGCATGCTTGTTTCATAACAAGGAGAGAAAATTTGCAGTTTCAGGTGTATCTTTCCCCTTTATCTCTGTTTCTGTCTCTTCTTTCTCTTGGAAGTTTCTATGGACGAAATAAAAGGCTGGATGCTGGTCTTGTGTTTTTTGGCTGTGTTTCCTTCCATAAACAGTGATATTTTTTGGCACTATTCCTTATATTTTAGATGGATTTAATCCAATTGATATCCAAGCACTTTGTTATTTTAGCCACCAGTTCTAGTACAAGTTTATTCTGACGAATTCCTCTGCTTTTAGCTTCTTTATTGGATGTTGTTGCAAACATTGGTGTGGTGGAACTTGGTGAGAAGGAGCTTGCCATATACCTTGCTGATAAAAGATCAACTGGAAAACCATTTTTTAGAAATGGTACGTGGTGAATACAGTCAATTTTTTGTTTCTGTCCTTCTGTTTATGTATGATCCCTATAAAAAATGAATGTTCCCATGTTTAAGTAGTTGTTTTGTTTGACCCTTCTGTTATATATTTATAAAACAGTCCAATATAGGGAGCATTCTATACAAAACATACAATTATAATTTGTAAATTCATTGAAAAGGTTGTTCCATTTTATCCAAATCAGACTAGTTGAACGCATGCTGTTTCTGAGTACGTTATTTTTTTTTTCTTGTATATACTTTTAAACACTTGGGTTTGACACTCGTGAGTATTTTTTTATAACAATCGTGTTGCATCTATCGATGGATACCTGTGATAAAACAGATTTATTATTGGTGGTTTCCTTCTATATTGATTAAATGTAAATACAATATGATGATGGCCTTATAATCAACTTAAAATAATAGTTTAATTTTAGACAGAAAGCTGTTACTGGCCTAGATTTTTGTGTAATGGGAGAAAAACACAATTAAATAAACGATATTCCATAAAATACCACACATTTCTGTATTTTGCTGCTCAATCACAGCAAATTTAAAGGAACTAAGCACACAAATTTAATTATTCTTTGTACCATAGATGGGATAAGATGCATGGTGATACTTTGACAATTGACAAATGTGGAAAGACTTAACAAACTTTTTAGTGAACGAATGAGGGAACAAGGATGTTATAAAGTTGAATGAGGGATGCTTAAGTCTTTTATGATAAAGGTCTTTTTGGGGACATGCCCATGTTTCTGAGTTACTTGTTGGCTTATGACCTTTGTTCTGTATTGGTGTCCTTGGATTCGAACATATTTAACCCACTTCGATCCTTAGCCATTTAAATTGTCTTCTTCTTGACAAGGTCCTGAAATAAACAGTAAGAGAACAAGTTATTGAACAATTCAAATCTTTTGTAAGCTTTTGTATGCATAAAAGACTATTGGTCTGTTGTGGGACATGTAAAACATCCTTTAACACAATAGATAATTTTGAGTTATATTCTTGGATCCACATATGGGTGCACTATCAGTATTTGCAATTGTAATGAGTTGTTCTTTGGTTAATTTTACGTGTGAATTGAAGAGCTTAGGAATGTGAGTAATATGATTAGTTGCTCCTGAATCAAGAATTCAAACATCTTGAGACAAAGGACAAATCGTATTGAATGTACTCTTTTCTTTTATGGGTAGGGTATATGATATAGAGGACTTAGTCACTAGTTCAATCATTATTCTCAAATGATCAAGTTCCTCTTTAAAAGCTTTCATAGAAGACATTGAATAAAAACACAAAACAAAGAGATAATAAAGATTCAACCCTTGTCACTTTGATTCTGATTCATAACAATGAGAACCTATTTGGTAAAAGAATAACAAAATTTAGATGTGCTCAAATCAGAGCGAAATGAGATGGCACCACCCCTTGGAATGAGCTTAAGAGGTCTTGATGACCCTGTTTGTGACATCAATGAGTGGGCTTTCCACATAGATATTGGTGGTGAGTGATGGTGTATGACAACTATATTAACGACGCAACTATCGACGTTGTGATTGCTGGAGTGGGACACCTTTCTGCCCACCAACAACCTCAACAACAATGACAAAATAGTGGCTGTTGGTAATGTGGCAGCGGAAATAGTGCTCCTAAGATCAAGAGCTCTAATTAGTAATATGACTTTTTTGAGTTGGACTTTGCCAATACAACACTGGTCAACATGTATAATATGTCATTTAGTGTTGTTACAAGAGATGCGTTATTAGAAAGGGGTTAAGTTTTATAATTGCCATTAATTCTAATTTCTACTTGACTTACAAATGTCTGTTTCTGTCTTGAATGGTAGATAGCAGTTTTAAGTTTTCAATGATAAAGATCACATGTGCCTTGTCTTGACATATTGAAAACAATTATCCAGGTGTTCCATACCTTGTTGCTGTTCCTGCAGGATGTCGATCTCCTAAATGTATGAGGAGGTGAGTTTTATTATGAATTTTTAACTTTACTAACATATGTTAATTCACATTGAAGTTGGATTGGTAGGTCAATGCTCATTATTATATCATGTGCCTAGTCTACTTGTATTAGTCATTTCTACTACATGGAATTACTGTAAATTGTTTTCTTGTGTCAGGTTTAATGGTGAGCTTACTGTTGATAAGGTTACAAATTGGTTCGCAACAACTGTACTGGCTTTACCTCAAATTAACTACTACTCAAGGGAATCTTTGGTAATTTGTCTAAACTTGTTAAAAATATGATTTGTCTTAACAAATGGACTTTAAATTTAATTCAACCTTATAAAACCAAGTTGTAAGGTGAGATTTGTACTCACTTATATACTATAAATTGGATGTAAGATCTCCAACAATTTGATTATGTTAGAAATACAATTTGATTACACTAAATAGAGATATATGATACGATTTGATAAGAAAATATCTTATCAAATATTTCCCATGACTAGGTATTGTTTTTTCTTCCTTATTATTATATCTCTTCTTCATTATGAATGAGAGTGCTTGTGTGTACATATCACACAATTACAAACAATCCTCTTTGTATGGTATCAAATTTTTAGGTTTTTTCCCTTCTTTTTTTTCCCCTTTGCACAGTGCTTCAACATTGTCCACTCCACTGCTACCTTTTTCAGCCTGATCCATCAACAATGTGACCCATGAGTTAAACTGCCATCCTTGTGACTAGTTATATCCTCGAGCTTGTTGCCCTATGCACCACCACTCTGCTATGATGTTATTCATGCACCCCATATTTTGGTGTGTTCCTTCTCTTTTGGTGTGCACCTTCCTTTGGCGACTCTTTTTTCTGGCTGTTTAACTTTGATTCAACATGGTTTTCCATGATTGTTCATGGTTCTTTTGGTGTGTTTAATGTTCCCCTTATTCCTGTAAAAATCTTAGCAGAACAGCCAACTACACTCCTTGGGCTGCTGCTATCCAGTTGTGGTAAGACAAGGCTACCCTAACCACTTGACCACAAAAATCTGCCTATCAAGAGCGTTGGAAGCATATTGATGTGGCTTTGTGTCTTGTTCTCTAGTTTTCCCTTGCTCCCAACCTCTAAGCCAAGAGACTATATTCTACTAATTTTCATTGATTCTACATTGTCTCACCAGCTTAATGAACATTAAATTGGAAAAAACACAGACATACCTCGGTAAACTTGATTTCTTTATTGCAGAAAATTTTGTTCTTATATGCTTTGCTAATGATGCAAAGACATTTCACAACCAAGGACAATTCTTCAAGGTTGTTGCTTTTGCTGTAGTACCACTCTGCAGTTCCAAATCGGATTTTATTGGAACCCTCTACTCCTACCTATGCTATATTCCAAGAGTAGTTGTTGTGTCTCTTTACTCCACATATGTTTGGATTCTCTTTCACATCTACAGGGGATTCTTCTGCCCTTGTTTCACAATCAAACCAACGTGGAGGATGTGGTGGTTGTGGATGAGATGTGGTCTTCATTGCAACTAATGTAAGAATTGGGGAATTGTTGAAGCATAGTGTCGAACCAAAGATAGGGAGCATTCCCGTTAGTCAAGGTGGCCCAACTCACCACTCTGACCTCAAAATTTACTATATCTATAGCTGAATATAACGAGCTTCTCCAACTTCATGCAACCAATGAAGCTGCCTCACCTGTTACTGTTGTGGTATAGTCTAGTAATTCTGTTGCCTACATTTCTTAGTCCCCCTCTCTTGTACATTAGATGCTGGATTCTAGTGCCTTTGATGATATGACTGATAACCAATCTCCTTTCTCTTCCTTGAATCTATTCGACACCTTGCCTTCTGATAATCTTGCAGATGACTCCAAAATGACAGTCCAGACATCAGACAAATTTATCCTCTTTCTAAGTCTTCCTTACATTCTTTCTTATTTTTTCCTGTTTGTCCTTCTAATTTAATCTCTATCAGTAATCTCACTGGCACCCCTGTTTTTTGTCCTATTTGTTAATTCTTTCTTGTTCTGGATTGTCACACTAGATATTGGAGCAGGACATGAGTTTGGAGGATTATATCATTCACATCTCTGATTGTTTGTTTCTCTTGTGCCTTTATTGATCTAAAACATCAACATCTTGGATACACGAGTGTGAAGAAATTATCTTTGCTTGTTAATTACTTTCCAATGTGAGTTGTGTTACTAAGGTGAACACTTGCATCGGTTATGGTCCTCGTGTCAATAAATGTGTTGCATCACCTTTTTGCTTTAGTTCACTTCAACATTGGGGTCCTAATCAAGTCTATTCACCATTTGAGATGTTTTATTTCATTACATTTATAGATGATTTTTCTTGTTGTACTTGGGCTTTTTATAATGAAAAATCATTTTGATGTTTTGTCTATTTTTCAAAGTTTCTTTACCAATATTCAAAATCAATTTGCCTGTCAGATAAAATTAAAATAATATTTGTCGTCCCAATTTCAGTATATTCTAAAAAATCACAGGAGATTCTTCATCACACATGGTGTACCCATATATTGAACACAAAAACTGTCATTTGGGGAAAGAACTTGAACCTTTCTTCTTCATTGTAATGTCCTACAATGTTTTTTGGGGGAGCCCGATCTTATTGCTTATGATTAACCGTATATCCTTATTAGTTTTAAAATTCGAATTCCTTATTCTATCTTGAATTCTAAGCAAGACCTTCATCCTATTCCCTTGTGTGTCTTCAAGAGTGCATGTTTCATCCCTGATCTCACTTCAAGTAAAAATAAACTATCTGCGAAATTCCTAAAATGTATTTTTTTGTGGTACAACGAGGTCTTAAGGAAACAGATTGGCCTAAGTCATATAGGCCGTTAAATGTCGATGTTGGGACACTTCCACTTAGGTAGAAGGATGACGACCATGACCTCGAGGATGAAAGGATGGTACTAATCAATACTTTTCTTTGTGAAGTCATCCAGCTAAGTGGTGGATACTACTATGGATTGTTCCTTCTATTGGACGAGAACTTGTGAGGGCTGTTGAGCGTCATTTCCTTGGCTGAACCAAATTGGTTATTTGATTTATGAATACTGTCGAAATATCATAGTATGGTTGAGGTTTTGTGGGTGGAATAGTTCTCTGTCTCCCTTAATCCTATAAATAGACATTAAAGTGTTTCTTTCATCTGGCCTTTCTTAAACTTCATTACCAAATTATGCTGTGCATTAAACAATCACAACTGTCCGTGTCATGAAAATTTAGCATTGTTTATGTTGAAATTTGACTGCCTAACAACCTCCACTTTTATCTAGGCTCAGGATCTGCTACTAAATATTTGAAACAATACACAGAAAAGGGTGGAGTTTATGAAGTGATAACTGATTAACCAAAAACAAAGTGAATAAGTGATAACCAATACATGATAATATTCTTTTTAATTTGGTCTTTAGCTTATAGAAATAGTTATATCTTCGAATATTGACCAATTATGTTATTATACTTAGAAAGGGTATTTTTAACATGCTGAAAATATCTTTTGGTATAAGGACAACTGAACAAAGGTTTTACGAGTTCATGGCATATCTAATGAATTTGACAACTAACTTTATTGGGTTATCTTACTTTCGTTGTTATGGTTAAAGTAACATTATTTGCTTTTGGAATATAAATTATCTATTGAGAGTTTCAGTGGTTACTAAGGGTATTTTGAACACCTCTTCCAAAATTTCAGGTGCCAAATTTTCTTGGTAAAGCTAGCCATCATAAGGTACCATTACATTGCTCTTCTATTATCAAAATATTTTGCTCTCTGATGTTTTTTTTTTTTTTTCTATGATTTTCTTAGCATAAATATCGTTCTTTTCTTTTTCCACCTACTAGTCAACTCCTTCTGTATTTTCATTATACATTTTTATTGACTAAAGTTTTTTAATGTTTATTTAAGTAGCTAATTGTTTGAGGAAAATTATATTTTAGGAATCCTTGCTGAAAATATTTCCAATTATGGAAGATGACCAGTTAATAAATTAAAAAAATTGTTCATTAATTCGCAATATATGCCAAACACTTCATAACACACAATTTTCACATTATTGTGTGGATCTTTTACTAGATTCTGGCGTAACTGATTGTGGTTAATTAGAAGTCAACTTTATCCAATGTAATGCTTACAAATGGCTGTAATGTATCTGTAAACTGCTGCTCAGTTTCCTTCCGTAGTACTTGTAATTTGTACAGTTTGCAATAACTTTAAAATATGGCATGAAAAATAGTGGTCAGTCAATCTATACTAAAGAAAATGTGGTGCTAAATCTCTTTTGTCCAGTGGTGTATTATTCTTTCTGAGCATGTCGTTGGAAACACATTAACCACTTTTCTTCTGTATCTTAAGCCCTGATTCTAGCCAATGAACAACAACTACTGTTACAAACTACCACATCTTGTCTTGTGGCAGCAGTAATGCATTTAATATGTTTAGAAATTGGTCTTCTACCATAATATACATAAACAATAATTTTCTAGTCATGAACTGTGACATTTAGTGTGTGCTTGGTTGAATTGAAATTATTCTGGTAGAAAATGGTGCTGTGAAAGGTTTGAAATAAATATTACTATGTTTTGGTTTTGATTAATCTTGGAGAAGATAAATCCTTTTGGTTTCAAAAAGCTCCCGTTTATACTCTTGTTATACGACTTTTGTCCTCCTTATCAATTAGCTTGTAGATGATCAAAAGATAATTTTCCACCTCTGGGCCAAGTTTCAAGGTTAAGGAAAATTGGAAAATTAATACTTATCCACTCCATCCTTCATCCCATTATGAGATACACTTTAAACCTTGATAAGAGAATAAGATATGCAAATACTATTGGGGAAATAGGGGACGGTGTGGAGCTCTGAGGAACAGGAAGGACCAAGAAAAAGAAGGTAAAAGACATCAAAATAAATGAAATCAGTTGGGGTGGGGTTTGCCATGCAAAAATTCTTCCAAAAGAAAGCTGAATAGCTCATACATGGGAGAGATTTGTGCATTGGGTCCCTTGATCTTCCGGTGACCAAATTCTACTTCATTCTGTTTTTTCCTGGTGCCCAATGTGGATTTGGGTGCGGGATACAATTTCCTTTCTGAAGTTTAAATATTGTCGCTGAATTTGAGTTGGAGAGGTAAACAACACGCTCAAGAGGATGGACAATAGTAAAATTGTTTGTTTTTTATGGTACCCCTATGGAAAGTTTTGCCATTTGTAGGAGAATAAAGTATCTTTTGACTCACTAAGCATTTAACGAGATCTTGAGATCTAAGAAAATGCTAGGTGAGTGGAGGAGGAATCCTTTAGTTCTTATATACAAGAACAAAGGAAACACTTAAAATTATTGGAGAAATAGTAATTCATTTTTGTCATCTTTATGAGAGACTTGCTAGAGAAAGAACAATTCTTTCCTGGAAATAATGTACCCTAACACCCACTTAATCTTGTTTAGCCCTCTGATTGAGTAGATCAATACTTGAATTTATCTGTTTTAAGGTTTATTTTTTGTGGAACATTGCTTATAGGTAAAAGTCCTCTTTTTCTCAACATTTGGTGAGCGTGCTGCTCCATTTATACGACAAGCAGCTAAAGACTATTGGGCTTTTGCTTCATTTGGATTCATTCTCTGGCGGGAAGAGGAATCTTCCTATTGGTTGGGAGCGTAAGTGACATTTTTCAGAAAATCTGAATCAGGAAAACAATATTCTGCATTACGTTTTCTGTGCAGAAGACATTGGTGCTATGAATTTATTTTTGTTTATCTGTTTTTAAATTTCAGATTTGGGGTGCAGTCAGCACCAGCTATTGTATTTCTTAAAGACCCAGGTGTCAAACCTGTGGTTCACCATGGTCTGTTTCATCTTGTGTTATATTACCTCATTACCAAACGAATATACATTTTCTCTTCTAATGAACTGACTATCTATGCATTTTGTATTGCAGGTTCTGTCAACAGTTCAATTTTTTTGAACTTGATGGAAAATAATAAACAGCAAGGTAGATAAATTCATTGTTTACATTCTCATGTTTGATACCTATAGTTTTTCCTAAATGAAAAATTACGCACCTATAATTTTTAAAGGTGGGTTGGGAAAATAGGGTGGAGAATTTGCCTATATGGCATTAGTGCAATAATTTTAATTGACAGTTGAAAGACCTAATCCTAAAATAGATGGAATTAACTTCTACCTAAATTGGAATAAACCATACATTTTCGGATAACAAATGATACTTGACTCCTGTATGACATTACATTCTAAAACTTTAGTATCAAGTTCATATGAAGAGAAATAAAATAAATCTGGGATGTCGAATATTATGTAGGCGACTAATTTTTGTCCTTAAGACACGTGGCAAGGACCACAATATTAACCCAAAACTGTTAGTATGTTGCTACGTGCCTTTGGGCATTTTCTTGTCAACTTCTTGTGACTAGGAACTACCTAGTGATTACTATTTTTATCATCATATAACAACAAATACTCCTTGAATTTATATATAAATTAGTTTGTCCATCTGATGTACATGTTATTCTATTCAAGGCATTATTATTATTATTATTAACTTTTGTTTATATAATGGTAAACTTTTGTTCACCATTTTTGCTTCCAGAGCTTCGACAACTAAGGAGTGTGACATCAATGGAGCTAGGTTGTGATCCCCATGGCTATTCTCGTGCTGGTTATGATACAATGATATGGTATTGTGCTGTAGTGGTTGGAAGGCCAAGTTTGGAGCTGAACAAAATGCGTGAAGTATATCTTCTTAGTCTTGTTTTTGGGCATAATTTGTTTACATTGAGAATTATGCTAATTTTAGTTCCTGTCCTTAGTAGGATATTAAGTATTCCACTAGAAGCTGTTAGAAGATTCTTGAGATCTTTGTAATTATTACTTTAGGATTTGAGTTCTCTATATATAGAGACTGAGGTAGTGTTTCAAATCAATCGAGTAAAAATCTTCTTTCATTTTATTTAGGAGGGGGGCTAAGGAATCCCTATTATTTATTTTAGAATGGTAACTCCACTAAGCAATGTTGATCTTCTGCACTTGCCTAATGATAGCCTCCTTAATGGCTGGAATTATCTCTAACATGCTTAATTTATCATATGCACATTAAAGGGTTTGGGTAGACTCAACCATATTGAAGGAGAGACCATATCGCAGGATTGCTCACAATTTAGTTTAGCATGATAGGACCAAATACATAGAGGTAAATCGACACTTTATTAAAGAGAACTGGATAGTGGTCATATCACTACTTCTTATGTCCCATCTGGACTTCAGTTAGCAGATCTGTTTACAAAAAGGTTTTCTTACTGAGCGATTTCATGATCTCACATCCAAGCTGTGAATGATATATATCCATTCACTAGCTTGAGGGGAAGTGTTGTTAGCAAGATTTAGTAGAAGCTGTTAGAAGATTCTAAAGATCTCTTTGTAATCATTACTTGAGAGTTAGAGTTCTCTATATAAGGCTGATGTAATGTTTCAAATCAGTCAATTAAATAAAAATCTTCTTTCATTTAGATTAATTCTTTCAAGGGTTCCTTATAAAATTCAAATCACTGTTGTCATATTTGATACTTGGGGCTCCAGTCTAGTTTTCAAGATACATGCATAATCTTAAGAAAATGGCGTTTTAGACTGTTTTTGCACTCTTACTTTTTACGGCTTCAAATTTGGAAGATTTGTAATTCAGTTCCATAGACTATGTGCAGGGTCCAAGAAACATTTTCTAAGCACAGCCAAGTGGATTCATCATCTGAAAATCAATCCTTAGCTCCAGCTGTGGATGCATTTAAGAGAAGGCGGTTGACATTTGCTTGGCTTGATGGTGAAAAACAAAAGGTATTTTTTTTTTTCTTTAATTTGGATGATTTATATTTTTGCTTGTCATTCTAAATAAATTACTCTTCTTTTTGGTTTGAGTAAATTTCAAATGCTGATGCTTGACATTAGTGATTGAATTAACAAAACGTATTAGAAAACCTTTTTAAGAATGCCAATTTCATTTGACAATGACCCATGGGCATCAAAGCAAAAGTTATTCTAAATTACTTCCCTGACAGCATCTAATCTGCAAGATGGTGTATAATACGTCAATTTGGACAAATTGGACTTGTCCATGATCTAAGTTTACTGCTAAATCATTAGAATGCTTTATTATGCATATCCATCCAGATTTTAGCACAATATAATGTCCAATTTTGCGTATTCATCCAAGTGGAACTTATCTTTTTAGGTACTTGTTTTTTTAAATATAAGATGTATTATTTTCGTGCACAGAGATGTTTTTGCTCACTATCCTACAGTCGCTTGGGGTCTTGGCATTGCCTTTTTTATTGGAAATTATGTAAATAGGGGCATTTGAGAAGGCATAGGTTCTCGTACTCATTGTAGAGGATTTAAAAGGGTTCCAATTACAATTCTGCCTCACTTGCCTCCCCCTGGTACTCATTTGTTTTGTGACAGTTAAAGTACGGCCACAATCCAGTGCTCCATGCCAAGACAAAACATTTGGAACTTGACCTTTTCTTCGTGTTGGGGATCAATTTTGATTATTTTGTTTATTTTATAACAGATAGAATATCTGATTTTTTATAGGAACAGTTATAATCAATTGTATTTATCATTTTCAGACAATATAATAAATTCACCACTAAGTTGCTGAGGCACAGTATTCTCTAAATCTATCCTCTATCTTCTCTTTCAACATGGTGTGTGCCAGATTTTTTTTTCACTTTCATATACAAATATTTGAAATGAGAAACATAACGAAAACGAGATTTTTTATGTCTTCATAATTGTCTCTAGAAACAGGAGATCAAAGCAAAATGATTTTTCAAACTAAACATGCCCCTAATTCCTATATTCTTCATGTTCAAGTGACTTATTTCTTTAAATTTTTTTGGTGTATTTTGAATGGAGAATACTTTTACATCATCTCTGCTACTATTTCTAACCTGAACTATTTACCTGCATTGTGTAGGATTACTGCCAATTTTACATTGGTCAAGCGGGTAGCGATCACACTTGTGGGCAACGACGGAGTGCGACTGATATTCCTAGGTTATTTGTTATTCGTTACCTGAGGAATGATAGTGCTGTTGATTTGAGAACCGAGCAAAAGACGAACTGGAAATCATCACTGGTCCAAGATCTAATCAGTGATTCTGATCTTGCAGGCCAGTTTGTAGCAGGGTACAAGGGAGAAGATGATGTTTCACAGGTTTGCCATTTGCAATAAAAGTTTCACAATGACAAATGGTTTTTACATTTCTTTATAACTTAATGTATTATCATCATACTACTTGTGAAATATGTTGAGTGGTTCAAGAACTAACGATGTACAATGACGTTGATGTTGTTTTAAGGTATTTTCTATTTTCATTTGCAGATAACCCACTGGCTTGCAAACATTATTTCTGATGGTGACTCCAGAGACTTACCATTCTTCGTAAGTTTTATTTACTTTTGAATAGGTTTTGTAGGTAAGGCTTCTTGTATGGGGCACATTCATTGTTGAATTAATAACCTTGGCCCTCACTCAAGTATTTAATTTCTGTCCTCCGGTTTTCTCTAAATGTTTACACTCATTTATGTGATCATAGTTTCAAAGTTGCCCAGGTTAACATTTTAAAATGTGAGGTTGTTGTTGATGGGATTAGTTGTGTAGTTTACTGATTAAGAAAATACCATTTCCTCGTTGCAGACGCTACGAACTCCTAAGCTTGTCCCAGATGACACAGAACCTATAACAGCACAAAATATTCCTCTGAACAATCTGAAACAGAGTATTCTTGGTAGTCTTAGCGGACTCTCTATATACCTTGAGGATCCTAGAGTTGGTCCGTTTTTGCTTCTGGGTGCATTAATTTCTTTGGGTACTATCTGGCTGCGTAGGAGCCAACAAGTTCAGTCATCTGAACCAAATCAACCTAATTCCAATCAGCCATCTGAATCAAATCAACCAAGTCAACCCAGTTCCAAGGTAGTATGTTATCTTGCATTTTTTCAAACTGTAGGAGTTACTTGTATATTTTCATTCTGACAGATGTCTTCACAGGATGAAAGGAAACAAATACCAAGAGATCGGGTCAGGAATCGGTCAAATAAAAAACCACCCCCTTCTATGACTGATTTTGAACCATCGGATGCTTACCAGGCTCCACTATCAGATTCTGACTCTGAGTAATCTCAGTTTGGTTTCTCCATGAAGGAAAGGAAAATACACAATGTTACATGGTCTGAAGGTGAAATTCTTTGTGTTCTTGGTTTTGAGCAAGATAATACAAGATTGCCACCATATCTCTAGAAGAGATTAGGAGTCATATAACCCCCTTAGGTCCTAGATCTTAATAAGAAAGAACGACGTATTTTTGTTTCGATTAAAACGAAAATTTGACTACTCTGGCGTATATTTATTTAATACTTCTATTAGGATATTTATTCATGTATATCAATTCATGAAGTGCTTTTACCAAAATTAAGAGTCTGTCATAATTTATTCGTGGAATTTATAATTAGTGATTCTTACATGATTAGCTGCATGGCACGTGTTCATTGCTACGCTAGAGATACGGCATCTGCTGCTACTGTATTTCCTTGTAACAGCCAGCATATTGACTATGATAATTGTTTATAATTTGTTATCTTAAGTTTGAATGTAATAATTATGAGTTTTTAAAATATTAAACAGAATTTAGCAAAATGTATGAAAGTTCAGTTTTAGAGGAAAACATAAGTAAAAATTTTCACTTCTAATAAGTATTTTCTAATTTATTTTTTTAAATAAAGAAAAAAATTTCTAGTATAAATTTAATATTTCAATGTTTTATAGGTTGATTCTCAATACGTTGAATTATAAATTGTTGTATTGATAATATATAAATAACTCAAATAAGTGTTATGCATTAGATTAGGCGTTTTACCTCGATGGTATGAGTTTTATTTGATTTATGAATATTTATAACTTCATCATTAATGATAAATTCAGTTAAGAAATTATTTTGCTATGTAAATAATTGATCATTTAAATATTTTTGAATTATTTTTGCAGATAATTACTTATTACTTAAAATATTATTAGTCTTATTAACAATAATATAATTGATTGTTATAAATAATTTGTTAACTATTTTCTTAAAATAAGATATATATAAAGATTTTTTTCTCAAAATAGAAGAGACTACACATTATACATATTATACATTTTATGGAGGAGGCCTCAAAAGTTAGAGTTCTTGGAACAATTTGCATCAACAATCATTAGGAGAAGTTTGTTCTTTTCACTTGTTTCAAAAATTAATCATGTTTAGGTTATATATTTCTAACTTGTCTCATCGTTAATGTTTGGTGTGTTAACACTTGGTAGTTTAATGGATAGGTTTCCCAGAAAATTCACATTTTGAGAGTAATACATAATGTTTGTGGTAGAATGTAACTAAATTTAGTGAAACAATCCATCACATGTTGATTGGATTGAACATGAGGTGGATTCAATGAGAATTATTTTTTCTAAAAGCTTGGATTCATGGAAAATGTTTTTTCAGGTGGTAAGTAGACACGACATCATTTTATAAGAATTATTCTAATGATTTTTGTGAAAGTAGGAAAAACACAATAAGAGTTGTGCAAAAAGAGGGTTTATTTTGTGTTTTTGAAAACTTCTTGACACTTTTTTTTTTTAAATATGGTCTAATAGGCCGTGTTCAGAATATAGTTTTATATATTAAGTATTAGATGTTATAGTTATATTTAATGAAGTATGTGAAACAAACTTTTTAACAAACTTTTCTACTTTATATATATATATATATATATATATATATTTTCAAGTAATTAGTTGATAGAAAATTTGTCTGTGATAAAGTATTATAGATATAATTTTAGCACTTGATTAGTTTACTTGTTTCAATACTTTTAGTTATGGGTGTTCAATCAATAACTCTCTTCCTTTATTAATATAGATAAAAATTAGATACAACGTAGAAATATGGAAAAGAGGTAAAATGCACTTATACTTGTTATAATATGTTATATCTAATTTTCAATTAACAAATTAAGTTTCATTAAGTAATAAAATAATGCTACGAAGTTCAAAGTGAGTAATTTTTAGGCTTATAATGGTTCTTGCCTAACCCTTTCATTATTCTTGAAATAAGCTACTCTCAACTTAAAGTACTATTATTTCTTAAGTTACTTGTGACTCAATGCAACATTCTTTACCAAGTCAGCCTTGACTCAATGCATCATTCTTTTTCATACAACTTGTGACTGAATGTAATATTCTTTATCAAGCCACTTTGGCTTAATATAGTATTTTTTTCTCAAGTCATTCCCTCCTCAATGTAGTATTCTTTACCAAACTAATCCTGACTCAATGAGTATTTATTAAATAACAACCACTCCTGACTAATAAAACCTTAAAGAGAATGAGGAGAATATTACTCTCATATTATGTGTAAGGCAAAAGTCCAACACCCCAAGGTTTTAATTAGTGTTTTAAAATTTCTAAGTATAAAATATGATTACACTTCATCTATAAGACGATATAGTTTTATAAAAACAAGAGATTATGTAAGAAGCAAGTATTTTGTCTGACAGCTAATACAATAATTTGCAGTCTTTTCTCAAAGTCTAATAAGGCACACATAGGAATAGATGAAACATGTATCAAACATCAGACTATACACAGAATAAATAAACATCGTACTTCAAATAAATATCAATATGCTTATTCTATGTGTTTAGGAATGTCCGTTTGCCAAAATATTTGTTCAAAATCAAACATCAAAGATCTATTAAGATACAATCTAAAGTTGTTTCTTCCATCAACCTTATGACCCAAAACTTTAACTCAATTATCTACCTCGTACAAAAATCACACTAATCATGAATTTGTGTAAAAGTTCATACTACTTATGGAGATAAGAACAAATTTAACATTCAAAATTCCTTTCAAGTTGTCTTTAAGAAAAATGTTTTTATGTTTCATCAGTCAAAGCATGTTGAAAAGCGTTTGTTAAAAATATATTTCTTTAAGTTTGCTTATCTTAACAAACTTTCTAAGGTCAAAAAATGCATAAGGTGTTGTGTTTCAGATGAAGGAATCATAGTCTATTCTTTAGGCAAAGTGCATCTGACATGATACATTAGATGAAAGATTTACAGTTTGGTTGGTTTATTAACCAAATTGTGTTCTTAGTATAATTAATCAAATAATGATTTCAAAAAATTGTAAAAGTTAATTAAATCACAATTCAACCTTCCATTCTTGTAATTTTCCTGTTTTTCACATTGTAACCCAAGAGAACAAAAAGAAAACATATAATAGTTCTATTCTCGTTCAATCAAAAGTGAGTGTACAAGGGGATAATGTGTCTTATTTATATATGCATAAGTCCTTGTTCTTCATATCTTAAGGAATGTTGAACTCAAAAATAAGCAAAAAGTGGGTTGAACAAGACACAAAACTGGAGCATACGTTCTCCATAAGTGGTGCTTCTAATTAGCCTATTTTTGGCTTATTTCAAGTGGTGTGAGACTTCCATGCTCTATGCTCTCCTTCTTCATGCCTTGGTTGAATTTTGATCATGTTTTCTAGGATTTTTGGTTGACCTTTTGAGTCCAAATCAACACTCAATTAAGGTCCAAAATAAGCTCACTTATACCCTTACAAAATTCTACAAAAGAATACAAGAGAAAAAACACCTATACAATTTGTGCAAGACCAATCCTAGTATTCAACTATTCAAGTGTAGAGTATTCCTCCATGAGACTTCATCTTCTTCTATCCTTTTAGCTAATGTTTTTGTGGCTGGATGATTTCCATATGTGTGTCTAAGGCTAACTATTCTTCTACATGTCTGATATTTTTAAAATATGCATTTATTTTTGTTTTGAGATGCTTCTGTGTGTTTAACATTTTATCATACTTCCTATATTATTGATAATATATGCTTTGAGATACTTTAATTGATTCACACTTCAACAAACTTGTAGTTAACAAAAACTTGATATTACTTAGTATTTATATAAAACATCTATGCCTTAACACACTTGTGTTGTAGCTAAGAGTGGTGGTTTAAAATACCTGTTACAACAGTTGTTAGCAAAACTTGACTAGTTTAGTCAAGAATTAGACACACAAATTAAACGCTAACTTTGACTCTCATCTTATTCACTATTAAACTATAGACACTTACAGAAAAAAGTTCATAAAATCATTAAAAACATAATTAAACTTCTTTATTGTATTTATATAATTTATTTTGTTCCTTTTAATCATCTGAATTAAAATTTCTACTTTCATTACTATCGATATTATGATGTTATATTCATTTATAGCCTGTGTAATGACATCGATATTAATAGTGACTATGTCACTATGTAATGATATGAAAATTTACTTTTATAATTTGTGGTTAAAATATTGTTAGTATCTAGAATTTGGATTAAATTTTATTTTAGTAACCACATTTAGAATTATTTTTTAGTCCCTCAATATAAAATTGATATTTTAAATCCTTTAAATTGAAAAATATTTTTTTCTATTATTCTAACTTTAAAATATCTTTTAATCCTTTTTAAGTTTCTTGATTTGAAAGTAATTCATTTTGATTTTCAAAGCTGATGTTGTTGAAAATTTATTGACGTAATTAATTAACATGTATTTAATTTGAGAAAAACCATCTAATAGTCATTGAAATATTTTTTTTTCTTTGTTTCTAATTGTGCTCCTTTTCTTATAACATTGGTTTGCATGATTGCTACTATACAACTGTATTATTGTCCTTTCTTATATTCTGCTTTTCTTGTTTTTTCTCATATCGTTACGAATAAAGTTTTGATTTGAAATATTTATTTTGGGATTAAATTACAGTGATCGTGATTAGGACGTGCAAATGCAATATTTCGTTTTGTTTCACTAAATTTTGCGAATTTTAAATCCTGAACAAATTTATCGTAAATTATTATTTGATAATTTAAATATTTGAAGATTAAAATTGTAATAAATCTTATATCTAATTTTTTTTTAAAACATATTGTTACTCACTTAAACTTACTCATATAATACAAAAAAATTGACGTAGATATTATGAGTCAATTTTTGTTTTAATTTTTCATCTGATTAATGAAACAAATTAGCTTCACGATAACTTTTTTAATTAGAAAGGTTAATTCATTTTCCCAAACTAAAAATTCCAATTTAAAATTTGAGAAACTAATTACAAATGTAATTACTAACGTGGATATCAACAGTCACACAAATAACATTTTCTGAAATTGAAAATTTAAAAAATAATCACAAAAATAAGAAACCAATTTATTATCACCCTATCACCCATTTATGTCCGTGAACCAAAGAAGATGCGATAATAAATGACCCTTTATACTCCTGTCTCTGCTTTTCCCATCATACTATTATATAAGTATTTCTTATATTTACTTATTTATTTTTTTTGTATTTTTCTGTGTGGTTGTCATTTAGTAAGTGGTACCCCCTTATTATTTAGGGTCCACCAAACCTGTCCATAGATAATTGAAGGGTTGCGTGGTCACAACGTAGGTCCTAATTCTTTAAAAAAAATAAAAATAAAAGAAAAAACAACGTAGGTCCTATTCACACACACCCTAAGTATATCCTCATACCTTAACATTTTTTAACCTCTTTTTGTCCTATCACGTGTTTTGTGCTATATGTCTCTTTTCTCACGTTCTTCGTCTCTCTCAATACACAGAAAAAAATCAGAAAGGAAGAATAGAATTTCTTAAAACAAAGTAGAGAGGGATGATACATAGATACCTTTGATGAACCCTCTGCAGAGGAATCTCCATATATCATCATTACATTATTTCTTTCTAACCCTTTTTCCATTAGCATTGGGTGTTCAGTAATTTTTTATTTTTTTATAAATACTGAATGTACTTGCTTATTTCATCATCACACGTTCCAAGATCAGCATTCTCGAACAGGAAGCACGATGTTGAACTAGAAGACTCACCCAAGTTGAGTTCAGAGACACTGCAGTCACCACCACTCGGAGCCCCATATCGGAAGGAAACATAGTTAGATGAAACGCATTGCCAATTATCTTCATTGTCTGAAAAGCAGCACGAGGGTGTGGTCACTTGATTGAATATTAGTGGTGAGGGAGTAGAAGAGGACCTAGCCATTTGTGTTATGTGTGGTCCATCCTCAAAAGGGCTTAGAGCATTCAAACACTCTCCAATTTGATCACTGCTCATAAAGCTTCCATCACTTGCAGAGTCACCTTTTTCACTACTTTCCAACAGTTTTGAAAAAACAGCTTTTGCAGATTGAAGCCCGTGAACTTTAAGAGGGAGGGAAGTAGCCATCTTGTTCAGTAGCTGAGCAGAAGTTACTGAGTGATTTGGTGAGGCCAAATTAGGCGCAAGGGGGTCTCTAATATTGTCCTGTTCTACTCCATTTCCAGTTTTAACCACACTATTACTGTTGCTGTTCCCTGCAAGAACAGGTTGATATGATTTAAGTGCTTCTAGGTACCCTGATGATAGAATTTTACTAGCAACTTTGTTGAGAAGCTGAGTTGAGGATGACATTGGCTTTGGTAAGGTGGACTGATGAGATTGGGGTGTAGTGGCATTTTGTCCATGGCAATCAGTTTCCTTTGGTGGAACTGTGCTCAAGTCACTGGATTTTGATTCTGTGGAACTAGCAGTGCTAATTGGTTTTGAACTCGATGGAACCGCATCATTCTTTTCATAGTGCCTTTTCAGATATGAGTTCCAATAGTTCTTGATTTCGTTATCAGTTCGCATTGGTAAATGCTTTGCGATACTTGACCACCTAGCAGGAATAAAAAAATATGTTCGTTATCAGTTATATATAAACTAATATGTAAAGTTTCTCAGTTTCATTGAAAGTGGTTTTTAACGTATATATTAAAATGGTATCTAAACTAAACGAGTATCTTAATTAACCTGCATAGCTACATTATAGAAGTATCCATTGGGAAAACCAACATATGATTGACAGGAAATGACAGAGGTTATTCTTGTAAAAGTTTCCTAATTCATAAACAAAACCAAATTAAATGCAAAAATTGTGCAGCAGGGTACATAACTATCAGCAGCAAGATCTTTCACCTGTTGCCAAGAACAGCCTGAAGTTGTATAATTTTCTGCTCTTCTTCTGGGCTCAATTTTCCTCTCTTAATGTCTGGTCTGAGGTAGTTAAACCATCTCAGCCTGCAACTCTTTCCACATCTCTGAAGACCTGTAGAACACATTTCAAGTTGCCCTCACTTTACCATAATAGCAAAAATGTTATTCCCTAGCTAAGTACTATCTAATTTAGCCATCATCTTCAAGATCAAAACTACTGAACGATGCTAGCCAAACTAATTCTAAACAACTCTGTCCCTAACCTGTTCCAACCAACTTAGAAGATGCATCACAACTTCAACTCCATCTCACAAAATCAATTTGAAAAACAAACTTACAAACTATATGGCAACAAATCAGAGGCGAAGCTGATACTGAACCCTTACTAAGATGCAAGTTGTTTACCCAAATACAAATCTAAATCAACAACAATAATACAACAACAGCCTTGTAAGATGGATAAAACTAAAGTGACGATGTACTACTCAAATCTGAACCACACACCAAGACCAAGATATTTTGAATCCAAAAACTGACCAGCTTTCTGAGGCATGGTACGCCAGCTTCCAGTGCCATGTTTCTGAATGTAAGCAATGAGTATCTGGTCTTCTTGAACAGTCCAGGCTCCCTTTCTGAGTTCGTCGTGACTGCAGCAAGGAGTCCTTCCCATTTTACACCATCAGGAGGGGGTGAGGGAAGCCATACGAGGAAGGAGGATAATGAGGAGTTGGCAAAAGAAGGGTGAAAAAGTGTAGTGTAAGTGTGTGTCTTGGTGAGAAAGGGGTATGACTATGTATGAGAGATGGAAAAATTAATGAGGGCATCAAAGGTGTGGTTGTAGCTGCTGCATGTGTTGAATTTAAGGGTCTGAGTAGTACGATCACTTTGAACATTGAAAGCATGTGGGGACAAGACATGGCTGGACTTCTGTAGATACGATTATTGACAACATGACAAAGTGTACATGTGTGTGTGTGTTAATGTATTGTGATGGATGGTCCTCAGAGCTTCACTCTCAACATCCTCGCGATGCATGGAGTGCACCATTTGGTCCGTCAGAATTTAGACCATAACCATAACTACAAAACCTATTATATTTTTATTGTCTCACACACATCCATGCTCCAATGGTTCGGGACCAGGGTAGTTGGAGACAATAAATTGTCTTACATGATAGAGCTGTGTGACTAAGACATTTTTAAAAACATCCAATTTTCTTTCCGAACTCTTTATATTTGAGGTTTTCAACTTTTACTATCTTTTTTTTTCATGCATAAATACAGTAGCATGACTGAAGTTGGAAATATTTGATGAGGGTACTTGAGACCGAATGTACAATAACATTCAATTTTGGTGTACGTTAGACGATAAACTTAAACATGAAGGGTTTAGAAAGTGAGGGAGTAATTTTTTTTTTTTTAGTATCAAAATGGTATGATTTTGGGTGAGTTTTAGCGAAATGAATAATTTTAAAAAATTAAGAATGTGAAAATTGTGTTTGAAAACACCATTTCAAATTCAGGAACCGGGTTTTCAAAGTTTGGCTGTGTATGTTTTTTCCACATTAAAAATATGCTTGAAAGCTCGTTTTTGCATTTGTTTTATATAAAATCATTTTTGTCGATTGCGTTTTCACTTTTTATAAAATTTGCATGTTTTCTAAGTTTTATATTTAATATTTTGCATAAAATATATTTTTTATATATACTTTGGTTTTTATTTATATAAAAATGCCATTTATTATTTTTTCAAGAACTTAAATTTACATATATGTTTTTTAGTTTTAAATTAGCATTTATAGTTTAGAAAAATGACTTTATTGTTTTTATTTATTTATTTTAAGTTCATGTTAGTTACAAGTTAGTCTTACAGTATGTCTTTTCTTTGTCTTCATTGTTGTGACTGAAGTGGTATACAAATTTGTACTCAAACATTTTTATTATTTTCGTATTCATTTTCGTCATTTTCAATTTCATCATCGACAGGTTTATAATAATTTATAGATGACATTGAATGAAGGTGATTTCAGTATAAAAGTCTCAAACATATTTGATGTGGTAGAAAAAATATTTAGTTAAGAAGGAAAAATAGTATATATGTATGAAACTTGTTGGTATGAAGATTGTGTAGGCATGTTATCATGATTTTCCAAATATTAGAATGTTAGAAATTGTTGAAGACTAGATTGACCAACATATTCTTGTGGAGGCTTGGAAATGAGTGAAGAAGATCCAACCTATTGATAAAAATGTTATGATTGCACTTGTTGTGTCTCATGTAATGTGTCATGTTCTTAGAAAAAGAAATGTTAATTGTAACATTCTATAAATATAATACATTACTTTTTCAAATACTATGATCAACATTATTATTAAATGATTTGATGATTTTATATGTTTTTTTGAATAATCTAAATCAGTATTACGATTGACACAAGAAAGATTCATCTAAAATATTGTATGTAATTCAACAATTAGCAACTAACACTTTTTGTCTGACAAATCCAGATATTTAGAACCTTCCTCCGATGAAGAGCAAATGAATATGAAGTTTTCGGCTTATCTCTTATTTCATGAAATGTTATCAAAGTTAAACAAACCTTAAGACTTCATTTGACACTCTTGGTCCAACATTGAAAAGTTTTCTTGACATATTATAGAAAAATAATGGAAAGAGTTAAGTCAAAATAACTCTTGTATGACAAATTCATGACAAAGACAGAAGATCTATGTTGAAGGAAAGAAACTTACATAAAAACACATGCAAAAAATAATAATCTAAACAAAGAAAGTTATTTCAATTAAGTATTAAGAATATCCAGAATCTTAACCTATCATCTAATGAGAATTTACTATCATACGACTAATCGAAGTCTTGACACATGTAGTAACAAGATTAAAACTTAGAATCTTTTTTACAAGGTTGTTTACTCGATAATAACAAAATATTTTTTTAACCTTAGTTATTATTCATGATATAACAAATTTAATGTAATGGATATGCTTAATTAAAAAAAATTCTCTTCTACTTCATTAAAGTCTTTTAGGTGTAAATTACTTAATTATATTTTTATGAATTAATAGATGATTTATCTTTTTGATATCTCTTACAAACTAATCATTGAAATCTTAATTCAATTATAACCAAAATACAAAATTAGAATTATTGAGAAAAATGTAATCAATGAAATTACCCAACATTATAGAAGAGTACGCACACTCTTGAAAGAAAACAACAAAACTTTGAAGAAAGAAAATGTCACGTGATCAACAAATCAATCTTCAAAATATTTAAGAGAATGAGACAATTGTCATTTTGTATATATATTATTATATCTATAATCATATCAAGTGATGTGTCCTAACCTCATTATTCTATTTGGTTTAATATTGATTAAAATGTTCTTGATTTCACTTTATATCTAACTCTATTTTGAAATTTTGCGCATTTAAACTATATGTAGCTAAAAGTTTTCCTTCAGCAATTTAAATGAGTGATAGATTGAATGGTCATTTACATTGAAACTCATTTATCTTAACTAGTCACTACAAGGATAATTTTAAATGGATACACTAGAATCAAATAATATGCCTAACAATACATGTATAATTGTACCCTTTGTGCCATTTGATTGTACCTTGTGTGTCTTATAACTTCCTTTAATTTTCATGTGTCTTTTTTTTCAAAATGATAGAGAAATTTTGAATACATATGCATGAAATCTCTATTTGTTGGACAATTCTCCGCAGTAGTAAACGCTATGTTTTCAAGATTGTAATGAAATGCGGATGTCCAAAATAATAGTAACATTCAGAAACAAGGATTGTATTTGTTAACTTTACCAAATGGAACCATAACTATCTCTATCACAGGATCGATTACTATTTTTTTATTGTTTTGACAACCATGATGCATGTTAATCAATTTTATAATATACCAATGGATTTATTAAGCATGATGCAATTTAAGACGTTAAATTGTGTGTGTCTATAAAAATGTACCTCATGAAATTTATAAATATAAATATGTGTTTCTCATAAATAATAAAAAATAGAATGTGAATTTCGACTATTACTTGATAGGTAAAAACGTGAAAAAACTGATGTTGATAAAAATAATCTAAGCAATTTGTTTGAAGAAATTTTCTAAGAGACTAGTTTTTATCGCCTAATAAATGAAGTTTATGTTACTAATGGTTTTGAAAATGGTTATCCATTAGATAAACAAGTCTATGCCTGATTAATAAAATTTATAACAAGAAAGAATTATGTGTCTGACTTAGACAAATCTTGGTTGAATAGACCTAGACTAAGTTAATATATAATTCATCATTTATAATTCGAAACTTTTTTAGATGTGACATTAACTAGTATGAATAAAAAATGATAAAATTATTTGAAATTGAACTTACACCGTCATCATTAAATATTAGTTGTTGATATGATAAATATTAGATAATGTGTGGAATGTACCATCATATATGATGTGGTGCTATGCAAATGACATTTTTATTAATTCATTTCCTTCAATTAGATGGTTATGTCAATCATTCCACAATGTTATCCACTTTTGTTGATATTGGAGCCAATATCTATTTGTTCATCCTCTCATGTCTTCTTTGTGAAGCTTATCCAAGTTTAATAGATCGGTAGAGATGGATTCATGAAGGCCAAAATGTCAATGTCAATCAGCTTGATAAAACTCCAGTATAGCGAAACATATCAAAGAAACAATTAGGTGATAGAAACATGAATGTTTATCAAGCATCTCACTTTATTTTCACTAAACAGTCCACAAAAACTAAATTATAGTGGGGATAATAAACAACATATGTCAGTAATAAATGCAATTATGGAGTGATTGAAAACCTCTTTTGATTGTAAGGGGTTAAATGTGTTATACAATAAATAAATTACATAAGTAGGTGTTGATATCTTTTGCATTGAAGGAGACCACCTAAGATAAATAATTAGTGGAGATGAAAAAAAACTTCTATATATGTAAGTTGTACTTGAAACATGAAACATGAATCCGATGGTGACTCCTCGTAACAATGACTTCCATGGCTTGATTGTTAAAGAAATACATGTGATGTGATTCCAAAAGCATTAGTGCAAAAACAATATGCAACCTCATATGCTTTTCTAATTGAAATCAACTCCATGATCTAAAATTCAATAAAAGACATGTGAAAGAATTGAGTCACAACTATAATTTGATACATAATTAAGATATGGGAATATTAAAAAATACACTAAATCATATTATTAGCAAAAATATATGTAAAATTGAAAAGCTTCTAATCAAAGTTAAGATTTCATATATATTGAACTACAATCATGTCGATTCCATAATGAGAAAGTTCGTGAAAAATATTTATTTATATATTATTTTTTTATTATTTTGTATTCAAATTAGTGGTATATTTATTCATTTTAATTTCTCAAATTACAATTAACTTTATTATTTTAATTAAGAAAACACGTTATGCAAAAATATACTAATAAATGTAAATATTATTTTAAGATTAAAAACCATACGTATTAATTTTTAATTTTTAAAAGAAAACAATAAAATGGATCGGACGCTACCTTGTAAAGTGTATTAACGGGTTCCTTACTCCAATTATTTATCCAAGGCAGAAGAAAATGAAACGTTGTAAAATTGTCCACATCACTCAATGATTTAAGTTTATTTTTGTCTATATATTAACATTACTGTTACCTATCAATAATAGCGTATATAGTGCAGCCTCGTGGAGTGTCAGTACACTAGTATTTAAATACGCAACAAATACCGAAGACATATACCATAATTATGTGTATGCGTAAGGTGTAGATAAGGTATTTATTGAGTTTCGTTACAACTTTTGTAAACCTTAAATATTATTGTTTTAATCAGGTTAACGCTTCACAATTTAAACAATCAGATACACAAATAATACAGCAAATAATTTAGTAATATGTAATAATGGAATTAAATACATTTGATAATATATATATATATAACATTGAATAGACTATATCTGGTTGATAAACATTGAATATTTCTAATCAATTTGTTCTTGAAGTTGGAACGGATTATTTCTATTTCATATTAAATATTATCATTTTAAAATTTATAATCATCTATTATATAAAAAAAATATTATTAAAAAATAAAATACAAATAACTAAAAATATAGAAAAACACACCAAACTCATAAAAAAAGAATTTAAATGTATTTAACTATATTTATTTTAAAAATAATTTTATTTTAAAAATAATAGTAGTTCATTAAATATTATTATTTTCATACAATTAAAATCTTTTAAGTAACTCTAGGTTATACTTAGTAAAGATGATGTCGAAGTTTATGTGGAAGGATATTTTCTAAAACAATAGAATTACATTACGTCGAAGTTTAGTAAAAATTTGTATTTTAGTACATGATGAAACCAAAACCAGTATTTCTTCAAAACATTGTCACGTAGTCCATAAATGCATGCATTGGCGTATGATGTAAGAGTGTTGAAGGAGACAGAAGTCATTAATTATATAAAACTACAGAGTTTCAAGTCCGATCCAGCAATAAAGGAAGATAAGATCTGCATGTGTAACAATTATCTTCTCATTTATCTAACTTAATTGCTACATTCAATACACTATAGATCATAGAAATAATTTTTTCACACAACTCGAGAAATATGATATTGTAAATGGATGTAATCTCAACATTTACTCTCATAAATGTGACCATTTGACCTTTGTTTCAGAAGTAAGAAATGGTGTATCGGTAAGCTTACTAAAACGATAATATTTTGAACATTTATGATAAACAAATCTATGACAAGAGAATCTATGACAAGAGAGTAATTGGTCAGACACAAGTACGTCAATTTCATATACATCTCTCCTAATTAATAATAAGCATGATGCTATAAATAACCATTCAATGATTCAATAATTGACTCTCAAGTTGTATTATTGTATACATACATACATACTTTCTTTTAAGATTTATACATTTAAAATCTCCTTTAGTATAAGAAAGTGTATCTTATGAGAGTATTTTATATTGATTATTCAATATTTAATGTAGAATAAAAATATTGTGATTAATAAGTAATTTTTTACAGGCTTTTTATAATTTCTTTATACAACTATAAGATTGAAAAAACTTTATTACAACTTTATTATTGCACATGTATAATAAAGTTAAGGTGAAAATAAGAAAAAAAAATATTGTAATTTATAAAATTAAATAAAATAAATAAATATTAAGAATAAGTTGAGAATGAATTAAAATAAGTACATGGTTATATTTTAAATAATATTTATTTTTTAATTTTTCCTTTCTTTTTCACTACCTTTGTATTATACCATTTTTTATTCTTTCATTTATTTCATTGCTTTTTTATTCTTATAACGTTTTTATGTTAATCAAAGTTAGTGTCAATCAAGAGACATTAATATGCATCAAACTATATTTAAATTTAGGGTAATATTGTCACACTTATTAACAAATCATTCTCAAGATCATTCTAAGGTTTCAGAGGCACTGAAAATTGGAAAGGTAGAGAAAATATGGATTTTTAGAATTTAAAAACTAAAAAATATGAAAAATGATAAAATTTTTATAACCTTAACTTTTCATGCATATATGAAACGATTTGCAAACTAATGTTGTACACTTTAAAAGATAATCAATCGATTATAATTAATATTTACGTTTTTTTATCATAAAATAAATAAATTAAAGTAAAATATTAAGACAATACATTAAATAAATTAAATTATTCTAAAATAATTTTAAATTATTTTTAAAATTTTATTTTACAAATTGTTTTTTAAATGTATTAATATACAAAAAATTATTATACTGTACCAATCAAATCATCTACTATCTTTCAACTCAAATGTATTTATATTTTCTAATTCAAACAATCTCACTTTCTACTCTATTTCTTCTTAAATTCATCATTTTCTTTTTTTTCTAATTCATCATTCAATCCAAACAAAACATCAAACTTTAAAGCAGGATGTGCCATATTTTTGTAATTAATACAATAATAAACTACAAAATCATCAAGAAAAATGTTAGTGGAATAAAAAGTGGGTATAAAATGATATCAATTAACATATCTTGGAATTTGCTTTTAATGATTCAAGTAGTGATATATATGTTTACTTCTACTCTTGCAAGTGTATTAAATCTTTTAAGAAATTAGCATATCCTGAAATATGTTTAATAACTTTAACTAGAGATATTGATAAAAATTTAGAGTTGGTTTATATTGAAGGATATTTTCATTCAAGTTTTAAATAAAAACTCTTGGATGAATTTATTAGAAAATTATTGAATGAAATGCAATTTTGAATTTTGTAAAAGCCATAAAAAAGAAAAAGATTCTGAATATACAAAAATTAAGATAATCTTAAATTTTTAAAAATCATAAAAAAATAATTTCTAATATAAAAAAATCAAGATAATGACACTATATCTTTTTTTATATCAAACAATAATTAAAAAGTGTGGTCTAAAAATAACGGGTTGACAATAATTTTTTTATTGTTGAATATGTGATGGTGAACGTTGACTAAAAACAAAAACTAATTATTTTTTCATAATCATTGCTTTAAATTGTTATTATAAGTCAATTTTTTTTTACAACGTTTAAACAACAGTTCATAATTTTGAGGAACACATTTTACTTGTTGTGTTTTGTTTAGCCACGGTTTTAAATTGTTTTATTTATGTTTAGAAACTCACTTCATTACTCACCACTAAACATTTATAAAATCTAAACCCACTACACATACACAAAATCCAAAAAGGGTAAATATGATACAAAAATTCTCATAAATATTAGGAGGGTAGTGGGTGGATAACATCTTTTTTCTACGTAATATCAACATGATGTTTAATATTTTAAAAATTGTATAATACAGGTCAAAATTTGCACAGTGCATGAAGCAACTATCGTTTGTTTAACCTAAAATGTGACTGAATTGTTAAAGAAAACAAAAAAGCTGTAGAAAGAAAAGAAGGTGGGAGCAAAAAATAAGAAAAAGCCAAAGGAAAAGTGACACGTGGAGGCATGGAATGGGCACAAGAAAACTGAGAATGGAAAAAAAAGGGAAGGGAAGAGGAAGCAGACAGAGGACCCAAAAAAGAAAAAAGGTCACTTTAACCTTTTCTATACCATGCTTGTTGCTTCAATTTAAATAATATGTTTTGGTTTCCATGTTTCAAAGTTAGGAACACGGTGTGGTGTGGTTGACAAATGAATATACTTCTTAAGCACATAATCAAGGGTTCACTCCTATGCCTCTGGAGAATATCTATTAATAGAGATTTGTCTTTTAACTAAATCTTTGGATTAGTCTTTAGCTCTGTCCTGAGATACCCTAGGGACCAAAATCGAAGTTTGAAGGGGACAACTTTTTCATTTGTCTCACCACAGTGACTGATTGCAAATTTGGGGTAGTAAAAAGTTGACTTTCACTTTATAGAATTATCGTGTGAAATTAATGAGGGAGAATCAATATCATAGAATAGAATGATCTTTTGTTGTTGTTGTTTTTTTTTTTTTACATGAATTCTATTTTGAATGCTTAATAAGTGATAGATGTTGGTAGCAATGAATTTCTTTTTTTTTTCTTTTCTTAAAGAGTTGACATATTTGGTAGGACTAAAATATCATTTTGTCATGATTAATTCTCATATTGACTTCTCAACTTAATCAAAATTTACTTTCACCTAATAATTTTATAAATTATTAATTATTTTTTCAAACTCTAAATTTGTTTAATAATTAAAATTTTCATTTACATAAAATCTTAAAATAATTGATTATCATTCAAATATCAGATTTAGTTAATAATTAAATTTTGTATTTGTATAACAATCTTAAAAATTATTAATTATTATGCTGAGTGTGATATTTTTTTGATAACTAAAATTTAAATTCTCATAATAATCTTGAAAATTTATCATCTTCATGTCAACTCTTAGATTTGTTTGATAATTAAAATTTTTATTTAACTCGATTTTAGAAATAATTATTATTATGTTAGTTCTTGAACTTACTTTATAACAAATTTTAAGATAATTTAAAAGATGATTGATTATCATGTTAAGTTTCGAACTTATTTGATAATTAAAATTTTTAATATAAAAATATTCAATAAAAAAGTTTAAAATGTTTATTAACAAAAATCTTGTTATCCAAATAATTACATAATATTGAATTTTCAACAAAACTACGTAAAAGTAAGGTCAATTTTTATTAATTCAAGTAAATAATTTTATATTTTTTTTCTTGATTCTAAATAATGAAAAATAGTTTTTTCGTACATTTTTCTTTGATTTTTGAGAAAAAGATAAACATTTTAAAACTATAATCATTTTGTATATTTAATTAAAGGTAATCGTCTTATGATGAATGATGTAGAGTGTTAATACCTTCCTTATATATAATTGACTTCCAAAATCAAAATCTTATTTTAAAGATAATTTATTTTTAAGGGTTTTTTCATAATTTTTAAAGATAAACTATGGTGACGACTCTTTTATATTTGTTTTTTCTTAAAATATTTTTGTTATTCCTTTGTAATTCATGTTACGACAGATAACGAATCTACTATAGATATTTTTAGAAAGTCAGATCTAATTAATTAAGTGTGCAAAATATGTGTGGTGTGATTTTTTTGTGTATTTATTTTTCCTCTTTCTTTCTAGTACATATTCATATTTGTTCGTTTGATGTCCTAATTGATAATATTGTTAAATTATTGAACTTTATAATAGAGAACAATTGTTATAACTATTTGTGAAATTTTTTTGGCTATTTTGGAAGTTGGATTTGAGTAGTCTTAGGTTATGCTCCCTTCACACACTACATAATTATTATATTTGAGATTGGGGTCTTATACTCAGACTTGCGTGAACCCTAGGGAGTGAAGGTTTAATGATTGAATATATATATATATATATATATATATATATATATATATATATATATATATATATATATATATATATATTA